>ERZ772883.71-NODE-71-length-115327-cov-7.053768_pt1 | contig 115327 bp, 133 predicted proteins | sample MGYA00580575_ERZ772883 | MGnify/ENA primary metagenome ERZ772883 (study PRJEB29015, sample SAMEA2737666) | human gut metagenome | biome: human gut; feature: human-associated habitat; material: faeces | place: China | collected 2012 ... | reverse complement strand
ATGCTCTCCCGACCTTAAATACTTCCTTGTGTTTGGCTGCCTACATAGGCAGAAAACCTCTGCCTAAATCATATTGGGAGGTCAAACATAATGGAATTGACTATCAAGCGTGGCGACATTTATTATGCAGAGCTAAACCCCGTTATCGGCTCTGAACAGGGCGGCACAAGACCCGTACTTATCATTTCCAACGATATAGGCAACAAGCATAGCCCTACGGTCATTATCGCCCCTATCACAAGTCGGGTACACACAAAAGCAAAAATACCTACGCACACCTTAATTAAAGACTTCGACGGTCTGGATAAGAACTCAATTATATTGTTTGAACAAATCCGCACCATAGACAAGCAACGCCTGCGAGAGTACTTAGGAACTCTTGACAGGCGTTTTATTCATTGCGCAGACAAAGCCCTTGCCATCAGCATCGGGCTTGCAAAAAAGGATTAGCTCTCTCGTTATACGGTACAAGCGGTAGCTCATATACATTAGAAACGAGGGAGGTGTTGCGGCTGTTGCATAGAGAATTTGTTTATGTTGGCGACCCTGTTCCAGAATTAAACGAGCAGGAACACGCTGCGTTCCTTATGAATATCCATAAGTCGATACTCCTTTCTTTGGAGAAAAGAAAGCTGCTGACACATTCTCAGCGGGAACGCTGTTTGGTCGAGCTTGAAAAGCAATATAGTAGGGAGCAAAAAAGCAGACGCCGAGCATAACGCTTGGCGTTTTTACATAGCCGAGTAAAAAAACAAATTTGCACATTCGACACCGCACTCTCTTTTTTCTATAATTAAATACAGTAACAATGTTTACTGAGAAAGGAGCTTCGCTATGATAAATAGATATGAACGCCTAAACCAAGAGCTGAAGATGGTTGAAACGAAAAGAAAGGTAGCTGCATACTGCCGAGTTTCAACGGACAATGAAGACCAAGCCAATTCGTTTGAAAGCCAACAGCGGTATTTCAGACAGTATATTGAGCGCAATCCCGATTGGGAGCTTTATGAGATTTTTGCCGATGAGGGCATTTCTGGCACGAATACAAAGAAGCGTAAAGAGTTTAACCGTATGATAGCGTGTGCCAAGAACGGCGACTTTGATTTGATTATCACCAAGGAGATTTCCCGTTTTGCGAGAAACACCCTTGATAGTATATATTACACCCGTGAATTGAAAAAGCACGGCGTCGGTGTTATATTTATGAATGACAATATCAACACCTTAGACGGCGATGCAGAGCTTCGTCTGGCGATTATGTCCTCTATTGCACAGGAAGAAAGCCGCAAGACTTCCGAGCGTGTGAAGTGGGGACAAAAACGCCAGATGGAACAGGGCGTTGTGTTCGGTAGAAGTATGTTGGGCTACGATGTCGAGGGCGGCAAAATGACTATCAACGAGGAAGGTGCAAAGGTTGTACGCCTTATCTTTCATAAGTTCGTCAATGAGGGTAAAGGAACGCACGTCATCGCCCGTGAGCTTCGTGAGGAAGGTATCAGCCCTATGCGGGTCAAGGAATGGAGCAACACGGTCATTCTGCGAGTGATACGCAATGAGAAATACTGCGGCGATTTGGTGCAGAAAAAGACCTATACGCCAGATTTCTTATCTCACGAAAAGAAATACAACCGTGGTCAAGAGGAATTTGTTATCATTAAAGACCATCACGAGCCGATTATTTCCCGTGAACTGTTCGATGAAGCAAACCGTATTTTAGATGCAAAGTCGCTTTCGCAAGAGGGCAAGGCAAAGCACTCTAACCGTTATCCCTTCTCTGGCAAAATCAAATGCGGCTGCTGCGGCTCAAGCTATGTGGCAAGGTATAAAACCAGAAAGGACGGCAGCCGATACAAGGCGTGGCGCTGTAATGAAGCCGCAAAACACGGTAGCCCCCATATCGACAAAGCGGGAAACCAAGTCGGCTGTACGGGCTTGTCTATCCGCAATGAGGATGCGACCCACATTATGTATCTCGTAACCAAGAGCCTTAAATACAACAGGAACAAAATCATAAATAACCTAACTGCCGTCATTCAATCCATTATTGCTATGGATACGACGGGTACAGATGTCCTAAAGCTGCAAGAGCAGATTAAGAAGATTGAGGGCAAGCGGGCTAATCTGATTGACCTGTATATGTCCAATCTGATTAACAAGGACGAATTTACCGCCACCCGTGCAAGCTGCGATGCGGAAATCGAGGAGCTTCAATCTATCATCGAAAGCGTGGATAAGCAGCGTGAAATGATTGAGCAGCAACAGCAGCTCCTAAAAGAAATTGAGGATGCAATCAAAGAGATTGTCAGCGGTGTGGAGTACGAAGATGAGTTCTATAAGCACATTTTAGACAAGATGGTAGTTCAAGATAAGGACAACATAGATGTATATCTGAATTTACTTCCTATGAAGTGGAGCTATACGGTTGCAAAAGCATCAAAAAAAGCCGTAGCCTCTGAATGGAACATTTCAGAGGCTTCTCTACCAATATCGGTCAAGAGGCCTTTGAGCTCAGGATACGGCATGCTGTAGCGCTGGCTGAGATACCGCAGCGAAGCGCCGAGTTCGCCGTCCGGGCCTCCACACGGAAAAAACCGATAACACGTCTAACGCTTCATTTACATGCAACATATCATCCCCTCATGCAAAAGTCAAGGACAGCGCGTTTGCGCTGTCCTTTTTCTCATTTTGCGTTTAATTCGTTGTAGACTTTTTGACCTATTGCCACGCTGTAAGGATTGTTTTTAGGCTTCCAGCTCTTATTCGCAAGCTGCCAAAGCACGGCCTGCTGCGCGATTGTAAGCTTACTGCCGCCGGGAAGAACCGTGCCGTACTTTTCGCCCATTGCATCAATGGCGGCCTTGATCTCCGCCTGCTTAAAGGTGCCGTTGCCGTCTGCATCGAACTTCGGCAGTGACTCCTTGAAAGCAACATACGACGACGGCTCTACGCCGTGGGCGCGCCCGGCAGATACCTTCCTGTATTCGCTCTCGGACATGACCTGTGCCAGCGCTGCAAGCTGATCGTTTGTGTTCTTGACCGTATCGACGACCGCCCGCCACTTCTGCGTGCTGCTCACGGTGTCCGCTCCGTCCTGCGGCTCAAGGTCATTTATCGCCTTGGCCAGCTTGTATGCGGTCTCATCACTCAGACCTGCATCGGCAAAGCTGTTGTAATTTGCCGCCGTCGCGGGTATCTGACTGTAGTATTTAAAGCTGTCGTTGACCGCTGCCTTCTGGTCGGCCGTCCATCCCTGCTGATTGACCCAGCGCGAGAACGCAAGCGCCTTGTCCGATGTAGTATCGTATTCCTTGCCGATATCCGTATACTGATTTTGCGCCTTCAGAAAGTCGTCCATGTCAAGCCCGGCCTCTTTAAATGCCGCGATCTCCTCCGTGCGAGTGGACTTGTATGTTCCGTTCTCCTGCTTCTCGCCGAATATGTGATTATACAGTATGCGTTTCTCGTTGTCAGTGAGAGAGCTGTCCGCGATAGCCGTCCTCTTGCCGTTGTTCGTCTTCTCGGCTCGTATGGCCTTGAGCGTATCGTATACATCCTTCTGAGAAGTGCCGCTCTCCGTAAGCTCCTTATATGCAGCGGTTTCCTTTGCACCGAAGCTCTTAAAGCCGCTGCCTATCCACTCCCGGCCCGTCGGAAGCGCCGTTTTGCCGAACAGTACTGACTCCGCAATGCTCTTTGCGCTGTCACCAAAGCTCTGATTGTAAACGGGATACTGCAAAATATCGTTGCCGTCGGCATCGTAGGTGTAGCTGCCGCCCTTGATGGTCGCATCGATGCCTTGCGCGACCTTCTTTATTTGCCCGCCGCCGAACGGCAGCAGCGTATATGTTGCCGGCTTTGCAAGCTCTTTCCCTATTGTGCTCCATCTCTTTTTACTGTCCCAATCCTCATTTGTCGCAGCCCTGAGAAGATTTCCCGCGTCGGGTAATGCGCTGCTTATCGGTATGCGGCCGCCGCCGAGTATGCCGCCTATGAACGGAAGCTGCTCCGCCGTGTCCTCGAGAGTGCCCGTTATGACGTCATATGCGCTCTCGCCGTTTGCTATATCCTGTGCCGTGTCAACCAGTATTCCGATTGGGTCGAGCGCCGGCCTTCGCCCGATGAAGTATTCATATGCTTCATCATAAAGATACGCGCCGAGGAAGAATTTCAGTAGGGCGAGCGCCAAGGCCTTCACGCCCTTATCCTTGGTCTCACGGGGAATATCCTTGAACAGATAGCTCAGCTGATTGTTGACCTCAAGCTGGAACTGAGTAAACAGCTTGGTAACGGGGTTTGCCTGGTTGAACAGCGTCGGGGTGCTTCCCTTGCTTCTGTCGGCCATGACGTTTGCCGCGAAGGTGTCCGCATCCTCCATGGCCGCGGTCTCGCTCATTCCCTGCCGGATGTTCTGGTTATACCGTGCGCGCACCAGCGTGCCGGCCGTGAAGTTGTCTATCCACGACATGGGCGACGATAGCTTTGTCGAGGCCTTCTGCGCCCATGTCTGAACAAGCGGGTCGCTCCCTATTCTGTTTGTGAGAAAGGCCGAGGCCTCGACCATGCCGTCGCTCTCCTTCATGGCCGCTAATGTCTGCTGCATGCCCGTGAGAAGATCCTTTGTGCCCAGAAGCGCATAGCCCTGAGTGATCGGGATGAAGTTTGTCAGCCATGAGCCCACATTGATTGCGACCATGTTTGCGGCGACTCTCGACTCGACCGCCTTGACGACGTTGTACATGTCGCGCCCCAACGCCTGCTCAAGGTTTCGGTCTGCCATGCTCTTTTTGCCCGCAAGGATGTTCGTGTATTCGTCGAGGTTGACTACCCAGTTTGACAGCTCGTATTTGCCGTTCGCGTTTAGGTCGTCTATGATGGCTGTTTTCTCCGCCTCGGTCTTGCCGGTATCGGCTCTCACAGCGTCTATCTGCTTTCTCAAGCCCTCCGGGCCTGTGCGATATCTCGCCTGCGACGCAAGTGCGCGAAGTCTTTGTATGTTCTCGGTCTGATATATGACATTCGCAACGCCCTCTATGTATCGGTCAAAGCCCTCCACGGCGTCGTATGTTGTCTCGAAGCCCGTTCTTTCTAAGGCATTTCCGAACCACTGTATGCCCGGCCTGAACATATGCGTCATGCCGTTTATGGTCGTCGGCAGCTCCGTGACGTCGGTCTTTATGCCCAGAGCCCGGCCGAACAGACCGATGATGTTGTCCGCGCTGTCCTTTTTGAAATGAGGAAAATAGCCCCTGCGGTAGTTTACGGGCTCATATCCGTTTTCTATTCGGACGTCGTTCATCATGTTGAGCAGCTCGTCATATATCCCCCTGAACTCCTTTATGGCGTTTTCAATCTTGGCCTTGTCTAAATCGGGATTGTTTTTCCACAGCTCGGCCTCAATGGCCCTCCATTCCGCCTCGGTCTTTCCGTCACGTGTTTTGTCGCGGGACCGGCTCGCCATTTCCGCATTGTCTCTCGCCTCGCCGATGAGCTGCACGGCATGTGCCTCTGAGACCTTTCCGGCCTTCTTCATCGCCTTTGTCTCCTTGGTGCTGAGCTTGAGCGCCGCCACCCTGCCGCGCATCGTTTTCTTGAACTGCGTGGACTTGGCCTCGGCCTGATGCACCGGCATGAAGTATTTGCGGTTTATCGCTTTGGCGATCTTCTCGTCGGGCACTATGTCCAGAACATTGCGCTCCTGGGTCTCCCTCGCATAGAGTATGCCGGACTTCTTATCCTTCCAGTCGTTTGCCGTCTGAAGATACTCGTCGGCCTCGTCGCGCAGCTCTTGCTTTCTCTGTGAGTTCCATTCCCTTATGGTTCGCGCGATCCGCTCATATTCCTCCTGTGCTTCAAAAACCGCGCTTATGCCCTTTACATTGTCCTGCGTGGAGTCGAGGTGCTTAAGCTCGATCTCGCCTCGGAGCAGTCTGCCGACCTGAATCTTATCATGGTCTGTGAGCAGGTTTCTCGCGTTTGCTATCTCGTATTTCTTTCGGGCTTCTTTTAAGCCCTTGTACGCATTTTGTACCTCGTCGATGGTGTGCAGCTTATCCGCGGGCGCTTTGCCGTCCTCAACGTATCTCTTCACGGTGCGCAGGGCACTGAGGCTGTCGGTTATGGCCGTCTCGAAGTCCGCTCTCGCCCATTTCTTATATTCCTCCGCATTCCTGCCGAAGTGGTCATCAAGGCTCTTTTCGCTCACGCTTATGCTTTTGCTGACCTCCAGCATTCTTTGTATCTGATCGGCCGGGTGCGTGATATCCAGCGGGAACAGCTCAGGAGCCATGCCCTGAAGCTCCTGATATGCTGTGTCAACGGGAAGGCCGCCCTTGTTGACTATCCTGAGCGAGCCGAAGGCGCTGTTTTTAAATTGGTTCCAGTCCGTGATATCCGCCTTGTCCGTTTCGGACAGGGTGACAGACTGCGTCTTGAGATAGTCCTTTATATCCTTGTAGGTGTTGTAGAACTCATCGTCTATGTGCCTGCCGTTTTCCCATGCCGTCTCAAAAAGCTCGTTCTTTGTCTCCTCGCTCACCATGCCGGTCTTGAGATACTCCTCGCTTATCTCCTGTGCTATCTCATTGAGGTATTCCTTCTGCGCGAATTTCGGAACATTGAGCTTGTCCGAAAGATCTTTCACGAGAGCACCCTCTGCTCTCTTAAGATATCTCTCGGCCTTTTTGGGTATGGTGTCTCTTACTCTCGGCTCCTTGGGTGTTTCTTCGTTTGCGGTCTCCTCTTCGACGGAGTATCTCCTGCCGTCCATCCTGAGCGCCTCCTGCGCGGCGTCGCTCCAGCGGCCGTCAATGTCGAACTCCTCCCAGTTGCGGCGGAGATATTCGTCCACGCTCACGCCCTCGGAGTGCGCACGGTCGTATATCTCTCTCGCCTCGTCGGAATAGCTTTGGTTTTTTGGCAGCTGCCGGTAAGCGTTTCGGGAGGGCGCGCTTCTCCGCGTCCCGTCTATGCTGTCCACGTGGCGGAAGAACTCGTCCTTGCCGATCTCTCCCGAGGCATAGCGCCGCGCCTGGGCTAATATCTCTTTCTTCTGCTCCGGCGTCCGCTCGCTTACGGAAAATTGCTTGTTGACAGACTGAGGGCTTGTGGGTATACTGTTATCAATCTCAGTTTGAGTACCACCCGGCTCATGCTCTTGGTAACGAGAGCGCTGGCTTTCGCCAGTGTCGGTATGCTCGCTGAGATTTTTTATTTTGTCTATTTGATGAACCCTGTTTATTTCATACAGTATTTTGCGATTTCGTCCATCGGCGATATTTAGAGTGGCTTCATATATATTGCCGTCTTGAGTTTGAAGATAAGCTGTGCGTATAAGCCACCCGTTCTCATCCATCCATTGGTGAGTGTGCTCGTTCGATGAAGCTTTGTGTGTAGAACTTGCTAAAACTTCCGAGAGCTGTACAATTGCCTGTGCTCGAACAGTATCTCCTCTGTAACCGGCCAGCTTATCGATCACTTTGTGACTGTTTTTTGACCCGTCCTTTGTGACTCGGTCCGTACTGCGTGCAAGGAATACCTTTTCAGGGGCTCCTGTCTCATCGTACATGGTGAGCTCTGCGCCTGCCATATTCTCGTAGACATATTGGCTTAATACGTTACCCCACTTTTTCGGGGGGATTCCGTTAAAGATATCGGTATCAAGGATAACTCCCTCGCCGTATTTTCGCTTTGTCCCTTCTACTTCAGAGATGCTGTAGCTTTTCCCGTCCTCCGCAAACACAGTATTCTCGTCTCCGAGATCGGGGGCTTTATTTTTTCGTTCTTCGGGCGTCAGTGTACGGCGGCTCGCTGCGTCTCTCGCCTCAATCTCTCCTGCCGTGTTGCGGTAAAGCTCGCCCGGCATCATTTCCTCGCCCGTGCTCCACCGCTTGGAATATCCGTTTTCCATGCGATTGTTCCAGTACCGGGGGTTTGAGCCTTTTGCAAAGCCCTCGTAATCCTGTATGATGTGCTGTATCTCGTGTATCAGCGTGTCGGCACTCTTGCCGAAAAGCTTATCACTGAGGACTATGGTGTTGCTGCGCTTGCTGAAAAAGCCGTTGGCACCGGCCGGGAGCTCGTCAAATTCCAGCGTCACGCCCTTCAATCGTGGGTATGCCTCGAAGAGCTCGTCATGCTTCAGGAAGTCTGTCAGCATGTACTTCTCTTCCCACACAGCATCGTAGTATTTCTCCCCCAGCTGTTCCATTTCAGTCTGCTCGGCCTCTGTGAACTCCGTCCCATCATTAATGCTTGCTATCCACTTATCGGTAAGCTCCTGCATACGCTGATAGCCTTCCTCCTGCATTAGCCGCGCGTCGCCGTCTCTGCGAAACTCCGCTTTGCTGTCGTCGATCTCAAACCGCCACTTGCCGTCCATGCCCTTGAACCAGCCGGTAGCCTTGCGGATGCTCTTCATGTCAGCGCCGAGGGTCTCCATCTCCTGTGCGTTTTTAAGCTGCTCGAGATTTGCCGTGCTCGCCTTTTGCCCTGCAAAGCTGTACTGCCTCTCCGTTCCGCCGTTATAGTATTCGTCGAACAGGTCGCTGAACTCATCCTCGCTGATCTCGCCTCTTGCAAGCTGATCTCTCAGAGACACAAGATATTCATCCGGCGTCATTTCGCTGCTTTTCGCCTGAGCTTCCTGCGCCTGAGAAGCCTCCCGTGTCGTGACCTCCTGAGCAGCCTCCTGTGTGGTCTGCGTGGCTTGTGTAGTTTTCGCCGCCGGCGCTGCCTGTGTGGGCGCTTCCGCCTTAAAGGTGACGTTAACAGGTCGGTTTCCGGTCTCCCTGAGCGCCGTCTGATAGTAGTCTCTCGCCTTAGTAAGGAATGCCCTCTCCTGAGCCTTTCTGTCCCCTATCTTGGCGAGCAGGTCGTTGATAAACTGCAATATCCTCTGGCCGAGGCTCGGGCTCTGCGTGACGACCGCCTTTATGCTCGCCTCGTCCGTCAGAAGATTTTTCTCGACAAACTCCGCAACGATCTCCGCATCTATCTCCTCCTCGCTTCCGAGCGTGTGGCCGTGCTTTTCATAAAGCGCGGCCTTTTCCTGTCTCATTTTCGCAAGGTCGCCGCCCTGCTTCTGTATCTGACTGAAGATAACGCTCTTTAAGTCGGTGTATGCTCCCGCATCCTCGATGCTGTGGGTCAGCTCATGCCCCACGACCTGCGCCAAGGGGTTCTTGCTGTTTCGGTTAATGTAGAGCTCGCCCGTTGCCCTGTCGTAATATCCGTTTTCGCTCGGATCGGCGTCATAGAGCCTTATCTCTCTGCCGGTTATTTTCGAGAGCCTTTCGGCACTTTCTATCGTTTTGTCCCTGAGCAGCTCGTCGCCCCTGGGCAGCGTGATCCCGTCCGGCTGAAGCTCCTGTGTGAATGTCCTTTCAAGCGCCCTTGCCTTCACGCCGGTCAAGGCCACCTCATTTATGACCTCCCCTATGTTGGGTATCTTCTGAAGCCTTTCCCTCTCGCTTTGGCTTATCCTCTGCCCGTTGGCCGCTCTCGCTATTATGTCCGCGGTGTTATCGTCAATTAGAATTCCTGCATCTTCAAGCGACGATTTAACAAACGGGACATCTCTCTCGGAAATCAGAAGCTTCGAAAGGTTCTCGGTCTCCGCGTCGCTCAGGTTTCTGTGAAAATGCTTCCCGCTCTTTTCTACTATGGGCTTGTACGTCTCTGCGGCCTTTTGCGCTCTTGACCCCGGCTCGGCCTCAAGCCCCATGTTGACAAGCTCCCTCTGATACTTTTCATATCCTCGCTGCTGCGCGTTCTCGGCCTTGAACTGGCCGTTGACCACGTTGGTTCCCGCTCCGAACAAGCCCAGTGTGCCGCCTATGAGGAAGTCTGCAAGCATCTGCTGCGTGTCCATGTCCTTCCCTATATCCGACCAGTCGCCCTTGCCGTCGTCAAGCTTCAGTATGCGGTCGGCCACGGGGTTTAAAATGTCCGATAGGACCTCCTCCGCGCCCTCCTCCGCAGCGCCCGTTATCAGCTTGAGGGTTGTTCTGCCCGCGTTTGTTTTCGCAAGGTTGTTTACAATGCCGTTTATGAGCTTCTCGTTCTTTATGAGCCCCGATCCGTATGCCGCCTTGGAGCCGAGGCCGAAAAGCTTCTCAGTGAGAACTTCTATAGCCGCGCTCTTGAGTCCGGTGTTGAGCTGCGTGTCGATATCCCTTCCGTCTTGCCTTGCCTCCTGTGCGGCACTGCCGGCCGCTCTCATGCCCATTGCCGCAAGGCCGGCTCCGGGGAGAGCTGCGTTTAATGCAATGTCTCCTGCAAACTGTGCGCCCGCTATGCCGAGATCCACCGCAAACTGTCCGAAGCCTCCGAGCCCCTCCTTGGCCTCCTTCTGCTGCTGCTCCGAGCGTTTTTTCATCTCGTCCGCTTTCCTGAAATACTCGTCGCCCGCGCCCCTGACCTTCTCGTAGCGCGCCTCAAAATCCTTGTCGGCGTCCTCGCTTATTTTCTTAAGGCCGCCGGGGCGGGAATAAATATCCTCGCCCTGTATCATAGCGTCATATCCGGCCTTGAGCCTTTTACTGTCGGCCTCATCTCTGGCACGCTGTCTTGCGTCCTTTTCCTTGAGCGTTCCGTGCAGGTTCTCCAAAGCGGCCGCCGTGCTGTATATGGCGGCGTTCATCGTTTTGTCAAAGCGCGTAGAGTTGCTTGCTCCGTAGTCTCCCGCTCCGAGAGCCGCTATTTCTCCGTCTCTGTGCTGCACCTTCGGCGGCTTTGTTATCTTCTTTCCCTTTACCGGCTTGTTTGCCTCCTGCCCCGTCCTCCCGTCGCCGTATACCTTGGCGTATACAAAGGCCGGATTGTTGGCGGGAATGCCTTTGGAGCTTTCCTGATACCTTTTCGCCGCGCTGCCGTCTTTAATTGCTTTTTGATACTTTTCGCGCCAATCCGAAGCCATTATTAATCCTCCTCGTCAACGAATTCAATACCAACGTATGCTCCCAGCTGTTGTGCCTGTTTCTTCGAGATTTTGCCCTCCGCTATATAGTCCGCAAGGCGGTTTCTTGCCCACTGTATTCCATTCGCCTGTTTTCCGTAATAAAGAGTGTCTCTCATGCCATTGTAAGTAGCATTGTCTGTTCCTGTGTCTTCGGTTTCTGCATCTAAGCCGGCGGCGTATTCGCCATCATCCCCGCCGCCGGCGGAATAATACCCCGGGCTCGAGTACTTTGCCGCAGCCAGCGCCTCCACGGCGCTTGTGTCAATGCCCAAAGCCTTCAGGCCGGAATAGTCGCCGTATGAGGCGGCTATCTTCGCAAGCTGCAATCTCCTCTCGAAGTCCGTGGGATTGTCGCTCGAATTTATGCCCAGCGCCTCAAGGAAGCTGTAGTCGCCCAGCTCCGCCGCAGCGAGAGCCTTGTTGAGAGCCTCGCTTCGCTTTGAGGTCTGATTGTTTATCTCATCAAGAAGCTTGCCGTAGTTAAACTTCCTGTCGGCGTTGTGCTGGCTGAGCTTATCGAGGTACTTGTTGTATTCGCTCTGCTCAAGCCCTGCTGCCGTCTGGAGGTTCTGAATGATGCGGTCGTAGTCGTCCTGATACGCGCCGTAGGCGAATTTCTTGTCTATGTTGTACTGGTTAAGCTCGTTTACGTATTTCTCATAATCGGCCTGCTCCGCCGCCGAGAGGGCGCTGAGGTCTGCAAGCTTCATGCTGTGCTCGTTCATGTATCTATTCAGAGCCAGCTGATAAAGCTCCGGTATCTTGTCCGTCATTCGGCTTGCGTAGTAGTCTCCGGCCTGTGTAGCCGCTCCGACGGCATAGCTCGACGGTATTCCTCCCGTTGCCGCGGCCGCCGCTCCCAAGGCGTCCTGCGTGGCTCTCTGTCCCTCGCGGGCGTACTGCTTTCTGTACTGGCTGTAAAGCGGATCGGTCTGCGGGTCATATCTGAAATCCCCCCGGTTTACGACCTGGTCGAGCACGCTCTGCATCTTATCATCGTGCCTGCTGCTGTATTCCGGCCTTGCGGTGTCGTAGCTGAAGCTGCCGTAATTGAGCTGCTTGTCCAGGAGACCGTCTATCCTGTCTTTGTAGGCGTTATCATATGTCGGCGCCTCAGGGCTCTCAAAATCCTTCGGAGCAAGCGGATCAAGATAGAACTGGCCGCCGCTCGCGCCTCCCGTGTATCCGCCGTAGCCCGAGCGTATTCCCTCCGCTCCGAGGTTGGCCAGAGCCTTTGCCTCGGGCGTGGAGGCCTTGTGATAGTCCTGCTTGTATTTGAGGATGCTCATTCCGGCGTCGGGGTTATCGAGCGCAAGCTTTAAGTCCGCGTCGGAGAATTCCTTGTTGAGGCCGCTGTCTGTCAGCGCCCTCTGAAAATCATCGTATGTGTATTTTGAAGCCATATTTCCTCCTTGCTTAATTCGGTGATCCCGTGTAGACCTCTCTGACCAACGAATACAGTCTGCATTCGCCCTGTCCGCTCATGCGTATGCGGAAATGATCGCATCTTCTCGGGATTATGGGCAGGTAATAGCTACGCTTTTTCTCGGCATTAAGCTCCTTCACCGTCCGCCATATCCCGTCGCTGTCAAACTGCATCTCTATTTTAAGGCTCGCCCCATCGTCCAGCTCGAGCCTTATAAGCAGCTTGCTGACTGTTTTCTTCTCCGGCGTTTCCGAGGATGAGCTTGAATATGACGTGTACTCGTAAAAATCGGCCCATTCCGCCATCCATTGAACGCTCGCCTCGCGCACCGACGCGGCCGGAACGCTTCTCGCGTTGCCGCTTATCTGAATTCTGCCGCTGCTGTCAAGAAAATATAATTCCTCGTTCCAGCCCCAGCCTATGACCTCGGTGTCGTCCTCCCTGTGCCACAGCTTGACCCTCGTGTCGTAAACGAACAGCTCGTACCCGTTCTTTCCCTGCATCGAGACGTAATACTTTGTCCCGTCCGAGCCGGCCACCGCGTTTTTAAAGCGCTGCATTCCGAACGGCGCCGCTATGCTCTGCGGTATGCCGCCGCTCCATGCGACGATGCCCGCTCTCGAAAGATAGAACATCACCTCTCCGGCTATGGCAAGGCTCCTGTCCGAGCCCTTTTCGACGCCTGATGATGCCGAGCCCATCACTTGAAAGTTTGACGGCTTGTCTCCATACACCTTGTAAACGTGCTCCTCCTTGAAGAAGCACGGATATCCGAGATATGAGGCGCAGGCCGTGAAGTCGCCCGTTGAGCCGACGTCGACCGTGAAGCTGTCCGTTGAAACTCCGTCGTATACGTTCCAGTTGAAAATGTCTCCTAACTTTGAGGCGTATATCGTGTCGTTTTTGCAGCCCCAAAGCCTGTTTTCATTCTCGCAGATAAAATCCAGGTCGGGCATGCTTCTTGTTATCTGTATCGTTTCGCTGTCTCCGCCGTCATCAATGATGAAGGTGTTTTCATAAAAGCGGAGGTAGTCTCCGTCGATCTCTCGTATGATTGCCGTTTTGTTGTTCTCCGTGTGCCTTGTGCAGCCGGTTATGGTAACGCCGTCGCCCTCCCTGAAGACAGAACCCCAGTCCGCGTCCTTGGCGTATATGGTGTTTGCCGCCGCGCTCTCGCCGGCGTAGCTTCCGTCCTGAAGCTTTGCCGGGCCGCTCCTGCTTGCCTCCATGCTGCCGAATTCGCCCGTCAGACGGTTGTAGTATTTCTTGTCCGGGAGAATGATTATGTACGCTCCGAGGCTCGCAAAGGTCTTTTTCGTGTCCGTCACGCTGCCCTTTAAAGTGCCGTCTGCATAAAAGCCCGTGCCGTCTGCCCAGAAAAGCCCGTCGTGCGCCAGAAAGCCGTTGGGTTTTTGTATGGTGGCGTACACCCAGCGCCTTTCGCGCGGACTCAATAAGGGGTAGTAATCGCTCGTGAGGTTTTTCATGTCCCACAACTCGCCGTTGTCCGCCGCAGCCGTGTGATTGTATCCGCCGAACTTGACCTGCTTTCTGCCCGTTATCCTGTCGGCGTTGACCATTTGCGGAAGTCCTGCCATTATTCCTCCCCGAAGCGTATAAACTTCTCTAAAGCCTCAAGCTGTGCAGGGCTTATCCTTTCGGGTATAGGTGCTCGCAGTGTCTCCGGCTCGTCTGTCTGCGTCATGCACAGCTTTTCTCTTTCCCTTTTGAATTCCTCGGCCGAGGCCGCGTCCTCAAAGGCGAAGCGCTCGTTTTCAAGCCACTGTATTTGTCCGCTCTCGTCCGCCCTGGCGTATTTTTTTATAAGCTTCAGCTCCTCTTCCCTGAAAAAGTCCACCTGTGTCTGAAGCTCTCTTTTGACCCTCAGCAGCGCATACGCCGTCTGATAGTCCGTTTCCTTCTGCTGCATTTGCGTTGCCGCAATGTATGCGTTTATGCATTCGATGAGATACATTTTATCCTCCGATCTCTTTCCCGTTGATCTTTACCGTGCCCCTGAGATTAATGGTCCCGTCGTTGTACAGGTTAATGCTTGCCGCCGTCCCTGCCGTTATGTGGATCGACCAGTCGGCCTCAATACTCATTCTGGTTTCACTGTCCAGTTTAAGAGCGAAAGGATTTTTTGTGTAAATAAACAGCCTTTTGCTCATTTCCGTGGCCGTTCCGGCGCCCTGATCGTCCATTCTCATTCCGCCGTGCGCGGTGCCGTAGCTGCTGCCGTAATGGAACTCAAGCTCTCCGCCGACATTTCCGGATGTGCTTAAAAGCGTCCTGATCGTGCTGCCGCTTATTGTCGCGCCGCTTATCGTGCCTCCAGTTATGCTGTTGCCGCTTAAGGCTATGGCCGATATCGTGCCCGTGGTGATGTTGCCGCCGTTTATCGTGGTGCTCCCCGCCGTCGACAGATCGGAGAATGTCACTATGCCGGTAAACTTTATTGTCTGACTGCTCAAAAGCGTCTCCCCGGCCTTGAGTCTTATAACCGAGCTCGTATCTCCGTTTGTAACGGCCAGTGTCAGGCTGTTTGCCGTCTGCTGTATAAGGCTTATGTCCGCCTCGGCGTTTGATATCCTGCTTGAAAGGCTCGTTGCTGTTTGCTGCAATACCGAAACGTCACCTTCAGCATCCGATATCCTCGCTGTAAGGCTCGTTGCCGTCTGGTTCAGCGTAGAAACGTCGCCTTCAACGCTCGTGATGCGGCTGGTGAGGCTGTCCGCTCTGACGCTGAGCGTATTTATATTGCCCTCGGCATCTGATATCCTTGTGCTTAATCCCTGAGCCGTCAGGGCGAGGCTCGTAACGTTGCCCTCCACGTCGCTTATCTGCGCGTATACGGGTTCCGTTATCATGTCCGATATCTCGTCAAGGCCGGCATCGTTGAAATTGTCCTTGTCTAAATTCGAAAGCGAGAATCTCAGGCTCTCAAGCAGCATGTAAAGATAGCTCTGTATTTTGTCAAACTTCTCGTCTGTAGACTGCTGCTTTGTAAGCTGGGGAAAGCTGCTGTCGGCAATCGATAGATTGGTGGGCATGCTCTGCCTCCTTTCGGGCAGCCCCCCTTGGAGCTGCCCTTTTTTATTTGCCGGTCATTTGCCGGCGTCGTCCGTTGCGTCCTTCATTTTTTTTATGCCCTTGGTAAGCCAGTCGGGCACAGGTGCGCCCAATGCCTGCGCATTCTCGGCGATTGAGCCTATCTCGGTGAATATGTACCACATTGTGACTAAGGGCCCGAACAGCGTTTCATAGTCTATCGGCAGCGTTATGCCGAGCCCCTGCATGCCTATCTTCAATGCTAAATCGCACATAAACGCGGCTACTACTGCGACTATCTCGCCGACCTTGTGCCAGCGGCCCTCGCGGGATCTTGCGCTGTTCCAGTCTCCAGCCTTCTTCGCGGCGCACGAGCCCGTTGTCCAGTCGATGATGACAAGCGCGAGAAACAGCATTACCGCCCAGCCTGCCCAGCCTATCAGGCCGGTGATGATTGCCGCAATTGCAGTCGCGGTGCCCTTGATCTCTGTGATTTTATCCGGTGCGTTCATTTACTTGCCCTCCATAATGCGCTGACAGAAGATCATTACCCTGAGCATATCCTCCGTCAGGTCGATAACGCCGTTGCCCTTGCCCTTGATTATGCCGTCCTGCATGAGCTGCTTTACGGTATCTCTGTAAAAGCCCTCCGGCACATCCTCGATTTTGTTCCATCTGACCATTTCTTCATCCTCCGTAAGTCTTTTGTTTACCTCGGCCGCTATCTGCCCGTGCCGCTCATAAAGCCACTGCCCGGGACAGGCCTTGTTTTCATAGTCGCGGTGAACGGTCATATTGCACCCGTTCTTGTGGTTTACGCGGTCGGCCTTGCTGGTAGACCAGATAAGCTTCTTAATGCCGTTGCGCCTGCATATATCCGTCACAAGGTCGAGCAGCGTCTTGTAGGCCGCGTCGTTTACCCTGTACGGGTGCTTGTTTTCGCAGGCCACCTCGATAGTCACCGCCCGGCGGTCGTTTTCCCCGTCCGAGGTCGCCCAGCTGCGGTTTCTTTCCTCGACGTACATTCCGACTCTGCCGTCGGGGCCTATGCCGTAGTTTGTGCTCGCGGCTTTTGTCTGGAACAGTCTGCCCAGCGTCTCGACCGCCGCCTGCGACGCCGAACAGTGTATCGTGATGGTATCGATATTGCGCCCCTTGCGGCCGCTGCTGTAGGGGCTTATCTGTGTGTAGCTGACAAGCGGTGAATTTGTAAATGCCATCGTCAGCCCTCCGGTTTGTTAAACGTAGCTCTTGATGTGCTGTCGCTGCTTGATGCTAAATTCACTGCGTAGGCAGTCTGCTTGGGGCAGTCGCGTCCGAGCGGAATGCAGTAGCCGCAAGGCAGCCTGTGCGAGCAGCCGTTGTGAAGCTTGGTATCCATAGTGTTGTCCATAGTGTTAAACATCGTCAATCCTCCTCTAAAAGTCCTGAATAGGTCTTTTCGTCGTCGTCCGTAATGTTCATAGCTCTACTTCCTCTATCAGTGCGCGGGTTTCGAGTATGTACAGATATTTGCCCATCGTTGCCGCCTGCTCTCGCAGGAGCTCTATAGGGCAGGTTGGGGTAAAATTAAGCTTGCCCGCGTCGTACTTTACAAGCATTCTGTGCAGCTTGTCGTATTTGTCCTTAAGTTCGATATACTCGTTTCTCATGCGCTCTTTGTAATCCATTTTTATATCCTCCATTTTCTGTTTCGGGGTAATGTTCATTCCGCATCCTCCCACGCACTTGGCAGCGCCGACGCATCGTGTACAACATTATCCTGCAAGCACCTGTGTACCTTGCCGGAAGCGTCCTTGTAGCATTCGCCGGTCATGTACATGCCGCTCGTTCCGAGAGGGGCTACCCATGCTTTAGCCTTTGCAGGGTCGGTCGTGTGACATAGCCCCCACAGCGCGCGCAGGGTGGACGGTCTGCCGCTGTAGTTTGCTGCGTTGTGCGGCGTTATAAGCGTCCACACCTGCCCTTCGTCGGCTACCGGCGTTCCCACAGGGCATGCGCTGTAATCCTTCGTCGCGTCGAAATCCGGCACTTTGCTTTCCTCCGCGATTATCGCCGTGCCGTCCATCGTGCTTGCGCGTCCGCGCAGATTGAGCGCATCGTCCGCGCCCTTTTCTTTCATCTTGATGATTGCTTCATCTTTCGTCATATGCTGTTGACCCCCTCTCGGTAGGCTGCGTCGAGTGCCGCTGGAGTTATTGCGTTTGCAATTTCAGTCTTCATGTCCTGCACTGTGCTTGCGCGGTCGTTGACTTCAAGCATTCTGCCGGTCTGTATCCAACCAGCGAGATTATTTTCAATTTCCTGCTGCAATCCATCACGCTGCTTAACGTGAAATACATATTCGTCGTATTCATACCGCGGTGCAGCGTTTTCATCATCCGTCGGGGTAATGTCCTTGACGTTTTCGCGCACTCTAACCTCGACATAACCCGGCATAGGCCAGTAGCTTTCAACCGTTACGGCTGCCGGAGATCCATTTCCTTGTACTCTCATTGTGCTACCTCCCTATTGCGGTCTATATACCATGCGTAAATTAACCGTGGTCGAGCTTGTGCCATCGGCATAAAAATCTCCAATGTTGAAAAGGCCGTCAGCGCCGCCCTCACGATAGGTGTTAAACATTGGGTATGTCGTGTAGCCCGAGTCTAATGGACGGTTTATAGCATCGCACATATAGGTGCTCTCACTGCCTTGGGCTGTGCTATCATTATATTCGGGGAGCATAATCCAGGGCTTCTCCGGATCTAAACCGACCTTAACAACGTACTTCAAGCCACTACCAGTTGGCATGCTATATGATAGAGTGTATGTAAACGAGTTGTAGTCGTTGTATTTGGTCGGCGTAGTGCTTATTAAATACTTGTTCTGTTTCAAGCGAGCTAAGACACCGGCAATCTGGTACAACAGACCGCCCCACAGATCTTCAATACCACGCCAAACAACGCTGATTTGTCCATCCGTACCTGCCGGGATGCCTGTAAGCCCCGGCACTGAGTCGCAGCCGCCGGTGTTTGGTATGTTATATGTGTCTACAACACCGCGACCGATTACACTTTGTACATCATTGTTTGCAAATTCGACCAGAATTAACATCTGTAACGCTGAGAGTGCTGCTAAATCGAACAACGACCATCCAGAGCCTCGCGCGTTTATTGCTTTATAGAAGTTCGCATTGTTTGAGCCACCACTTACGTATTCGGGTTTGGGAGCTGCACTCGTAGAGACGTACTTGTAGGTGTCGTTCGACGCAAAAGGCGGATACGCCTGTATGTAGAAATAATCCGTTGTCTTTCCAGAGATGGTGAAGGTAGGATGTACCTCAAAGTTTTCAACCGCGGCGTCTGCAATTTTAATGTATTCAATATTGCCCTCTCGGTATCGCCGATACCAGAATTTTGGGATTTTAACCATCACGTCACCCGTTGACAAGGTCTCGCGAGTAATACCGTTCCACGGATATACTGCACTAAAATCACTACTTCCTGCTACAGTCCCCTTGGACGCGGTGGCCGTCATGCCTACTGCATCATCGGTTCTTGCCCATGCCGAGGATGAGTTCGTGATATCGCGGCTAATACCAAATATGCGTATTATGTGCAGATTAACGCTCTTTACTTCTCGATCGGCAGTAATAACAACAGTATCGGATACCGTCTTCGTGCCCAGCGTCGCTCTAACAGTCCAAGTTCCAGCGCGCGCAACCTTGAACGAATATGCGCCGCTGGTATCCGGCGCGGTGTACTTAGTGCCACCAAGCTCACAAGTACAAGTCGCACCAGCAGTATAAGTCACCTGAATAATTGCAGCGAACGATGAACCTCCACCGGCGTGATTGATAAGGGGCATTACAAATCCCTCCTTACGATGATGGTTACCGGGATATCAATAGTCGGGACATCACCCAGCGCGACGAGCTGAATGCTGCCTGCCGCCTGTGTGCCGCCGACTATCATTGCACCGCTCAGTGCTTCCATCTGCGCCTGCGTTATGCCGTTGTTCTCTCTCGGCAGCAGCTCCACCGCGGATGTTGCTGTGATGTTGGCGTTGCTGAGAGTGTATTTCTTCGCGGCGCTCCATCCGGACGCAGATAGCGTTGTGTTGACCTTAGTGCTCTTGGCCACTTTGGCGTCCCACACCGCTCGTTCCTCGGCCGTGACGTGCTTGACCGTGTCCGATGCGTGGGCGTTGAGGTTTGATTGCACCTCGGCCGCCTTTGTCTGTGCCGCGCCCTGCTCATCCGCTCCGACCATTGCAGCGGTGTAGTCGCCTGTCTGAGGTGCAACAGCGCCGGAGCGTCCGTTGAAGCTCGAAACGCCGCCTCCGGCCGCGTTTTGCGCCTGCTCTGACCAGTACCTGGCGTTGTTCGTGTCCTCTCCGGTTCGCGTCCCCGTGCCGCCGACCGCCCAGCTCTCGGACAGCTTACTGCTTGCCTGTGCGCTCTGTGCACTCGCTCCGGCGCTCTGTGCGCTCCCTGCCGCCGCGCTCTTGGCGCTCTCTGCGTCTGTCTTGGCACTCTGTGCGGAAGTATTCGCGGCCTCGGCATCTGCTTTCGCGGTCTGCGCCGAGGTATTTGCAGTCTCGGCCTTGCTCTGCGCCGCCTGTGCCGCTGTTTTCGCCGACTCTGCGTCGGTTTTTGCCGACTGTGCGGAAGCATTCGCGCTCTCGGCGCTTGCCCCGGCCGTGACCGCCGCCGCTTTCGCGCTCTCTGCGTCTGCCTTTGCGCTCTGTGCCGCCTGAGCCGCGGTCTGAGCCGCCGATGCTTTTTCCCCGGCCGTCTGAGCGCTCTGTGCGCTCGAGGCTTTGCTGTCCTGCGCATCTGCTGCCGACTCTGCCGCGAGCGCTGCATCATTGCTCGCACCTTGCGCCGCGGCGCTTGCTGTTTGTGCCGAGCCGGACGCGCTCTGTGCGCTTGTGCCTGCGCTCTGCGCGGCGCTTTCCGCCGCCGTCTGTGCGCTCTCCGCCTTTTCCCTTGCGCTCTGCGCAGCCGATAGCGTCTGGCTTACTATCTCGCCCCTGAGCGCCTCCGTGTCCATCAGGCTGTCCCACTGCTCGGCGCTTTTGTATTTCCATTGAAGCTCGTCGGCCGTTCCGTCGTACCGGAGCATTACCTCCTCGCCGTAAAGGGATTCGAGCCACTCGCTCTCCGTGCCCTCATAGCCGTGCTTGACAGCTAAGCCGTACGCGCTTATGTAGTAGCCCCGCCAGCCGTCCTCGCCGTCGTTTTCTCCGTGCGTGTCCGCTGGGTGGTACCACAGCGCGAACCAGCGCATGTATTCTCCGAAGAACGCGTTGAACATCTGCATGGTGTTCTGATACTTGTTGTACTCCCCGTTGGCAAAGTCGATCATCGCCGTGAGGTACGCCCAGTAGATCTTCACGTGCGGATGCTTGACCAGCAGCTCCTTGTTCTTGTCGGTATCGTAGCTGTAGCTTATGAGCTCCGTGTCGGCCAGAAGCAGCACCTCGGTCTGCACCAGCCCCTCGCACTCGTTCACCCACTGTGTTTTTGCTTCATTCGAAAAGGCATTCGGCTTTATTTCATCAACGTATTCAATTACGCTTTTAAGTGTCGCCATTGCTTTCTCCTTAGTAAAAAGCCGGGCCGCGGCCTGTGCCGCCGCCCGGTGATGTTATTTGCCGCTCGTAAGCTGCTTTACGAACTTGTTCAGTTCGGCCTTGAGCTCGTTTGCCAGTGTGACAACGGCGTCAAACTCTGCCTTCGTCGGAGCTGTCCCGGCCGCGGCGGCAGCATCTGCCGAGGTGATCTTGAAGTCAGCCTCTTTAATGCCGGAGTTTTTCAGAACGCCCGTTACCTCAAGGTTTGTAAATCTCGTGAAGTCCATGCCAAGCCTCCTCAGCTGATGAGAGTAGTGGCGCCCGTTATGCCGCCGATAGCAAAGCCGCGCCAGTCGTTGAAGCCGGCGATAAAGCGTGCGTAGCCCTTCCAGTTGTTCGCGTCGTTGCCTGCAATCTCGCTTCTCACCTCGAGCTTCACGCGGTCGAGCCACACGGCCGAGCCGTATTCCTTGTTGTAGTTCTTGTCGTAAACGATAAACGGCTTGGTGCCGGCAGTTACGAACTGGTTGAGATACGGCCATACGCACACGTCCCAGCGGCCGAAGTTGTAGTTGAAGCCGTTGTTTGCCGTCGCGGGATCCTTGTCCGCGCCTATCGCCTCAAACACGGCCATCTTGGTCTCGTAGTCATTGGGGATGAGAATGCCGGTCGGCGCAACGTCGAGCACCTCGCCGTTATCGCCCTTGAAGTTCTGCATCTCGGTCTCCATTGCGGCGAGCGCCTTGTTCGAGAATGCATCGGCGAAGCAGTTTGACTGCTTTGCCTTGCCGAGCTTTGACGGGTGGTCTGTCGCAAACAGGCTCTTGCCGTCAGCACCCGCGGTCGAGAAGGTCTTGCCGCGGAAGCTGACCGTCGCCGCCCTCTGGATAGCGCCGCCGAAGAGCGCCGCACCGAACATCTCTCTCGTGCGGTAGTAGCCGGTTATGAAGTTTGCAGGCTGCTTCTTGAGTTCCATGAGCTTCGCGTCGTCCACCATCTCGCGGGAAATAGCGAAGCTGTCCTTCCATGTCATGTGCTCGAGGAACTTTGCGTAGCCCTCCTGCATCTCGTCCGTGGGATAGTTGCCGTTCTCGCCGACGGGCTGGAAGCCGTTCATAGCCGTGAGGGTGGTCAGCTTCTCGCCCCAGTGGCTCGAGCTGTCCATGTTGAAAAGCTCGGGCAGCAGGCTCTGCTGCTCGAATGCCTCGCCCCTCTTTTCCAGGAACATCTTGATCGGCTCCTGGCTTTTTCCGAATATGCTGTCCTGAAGGCCGCTGCCTTCGGTAAAAATAATGCCCATTGCTTATATCCTTTTCCTTTCTCAGAATCTCACAAGGCACATGTCGCCTGCGGCCATGCCCTCCATGTAGACGATCTCGGCAACGCCGTTTGTTTTTGTCGCCGTGACCGTAAGGCCGTCGGTGTTGATAGTTACCTTGTCGCCCAGCTTGAGCGCCGTGGCGGCGGCGGAGAATGCCGTCTCGAACATCATGTCCTTGTTCACGCGGATAACGGGGATGATATCTCCGGCCGCGCATGCGCTGTCCTTTTCGCACATGCTTATGTATGTCGGCGCGGTCGTGCCGCTCGCGGTGGTAAGGTTGCCGCCGGACTGGATAAGCGCCATGCCTATCTTGGGTGTAATGGCCGCCGCCGGCAGATACTCAATGCCCGGCACTCGGTTATCATCCGTCATGTGGATTTTAAATGCCATTGTTTTTTTGGCTCCTTTCAGCTTTTGTGATTTTTGTTGTAGTGCGCCTGTATCTCGGCGTCTGTAGCGTCGGGGTTGAAGGCACGGTACATTTCCTTGACGTCGTTAGGCACGCTTATCGCGCCCGCTCCGCGCTCCTTCGTTCTCCCCATATGCTGCTTGCTCTGTGTGCTGTTGTATGCCGCCTGCTTGGCTGCCGCTGCATTCTTCTGAACCAGCTTGTCGAAGTTTGCGAGCTTGTAAGCGTCGAGCAGAGAGTTTCCCTTCTGCACAAGCTCGTAAAACTGCGGGTAGTTCTCCATCCCGGCAAGGTCGTTGAGCTCTCGGATATCGGGGTCGAGCTTGCCAATCTCCTGAAGCTGCTCGTCGATTTTGGCCTTGGCCTGAGCCTCGTCGGCTCTGCGCATGGCGCTCTCGGCCTTTTCCCTCGCCTCTCGCGCCTGCCTTACCTCCGGCAGGTCGTTTACCAGGGCGGTGTATTCCTCCTCGCTCAGACCCGCCTGCTCCATCAGCTGGCTCTTTCGGGCGTCCCCTGCCTGCTGCATGTATGCGTCAAACTCGGCCTTCGAGCTTATGGGCTTGCCGGTGAAGGGGTTTTTAAGCCCGCTGCTTTTAAAGGCCTCATCTATCGTGCGTTGGGCCTCCTCCTGTGCCTTGCGTATGGCGGCATCGCGCTCGGCCTCCGCCTTGCGTCTCGCGGCGGCGTAGGCCGCGTTCTGCTCGGGGGTCTGCTTTGCGCTCTCCTCATCTCCTGCGTCAGGCTCGGCGACCTCCTGCTCTTCTGCGCCTTGCGCCTGTTCCTCCGTGGCTTCTTCAGGCTCGGCGACCTCCTGAGCTTCTCCGCCTTCCACTCCGAACACTGCGCCGTAGTCGATATCATCCATGTGTTTTTGCTCCTTTCGGATTTTTACGCTTTTCCTGCGAATTTGAAAGTACTGCGGCTTACTTGTTGCCGCTTCTGAGATCCTTGCCGGTCTTCACAGTGCTCTTGCCCTTCTTGTTTTCCTGCGTGAAGGGAGCTCTGACGACCTGCGAGCCGGTGTTCTTGATGCTTCCGGCATATCCGCATTTCTTGTCTGCCATAGTGTGTCCTCCTTTCCTCGTGTTTTTATTCCCATACCGGGGCAATAAGCATAAGGGGAGCATCCGAACTCCGCCTCTGCCATGTTTTTTTGCCCTTTCTCTGCGTTATCGTCCTTGAAATACGTGAGTATTCCCGCGTCCTCTGCCTTGATTAAGGGCAAAAACTCAATGGCGGAGGTCTGCGATTTTTAAGTGAGAGCTGTGCGTTGCAGGCAAGGCTTTGCGATTGAGGAAGGCTGACGCCTTGTGATTGAGCAAAACGAAGCCTGCGGCGCTCAGATCCGCTTAAAAACGGGTTCGGATGCTCCCCTTATGCTTAACTCTGAATGTCCGCTCCGGGAAGCGGCGAGGCCGCCTGTGGCGGTGCTTGCGCAGCTGTTGCCGCGGCCTGCTGCATCGCGGCCGCTTGTGCCTGCTGCATTGCCGCCTGCTCCTGCTGGCGGCGCAGCTGCTCCTCAAGATAGGCCTTGGTCTCTCCCGCTCCGGGATAGTGTAAAAGCTCCATCTTCGACCAGAACAGGATCAGCGTCTGTATGCTGCTCGGGTCTCCGAAGGCGCCCGTGGAGAGGTTCATTCTCGTCTCCTGCCACATGGCCTCCCTGTTTGATGCCAGCGGCGCCGAGGTGTCGCAGGAGAAAAGGAATTGATCGTTCCAGCACCATTGCCCCGCCGCGTCCTTCTCCAAAAAGTCGTATCTGTTGAAGCTCTTGTACTGCGCGTTGCCGTATATGTCGTTTGATATCACCGGCCTCGGCTCATCCGCGTACGCAAGCTTGAACTTGAACATCGTCTCAAACAGCGCGGCGTATGCCGCGTTTTTCATGACCCTCTTGCTCTCAAGTCTGCCGGCGGACTGCGCCGCGGCAAACTCCTTTGCCTTGCCCGAGGTGGCCGTGTGATCCGCCCTCCCCTGGAAGCTGTCCGTTATGCCGATGACCTGCCGCGCCTCCTCGTACACCTGCGCAAGATACGCCATGTCCCGCTCGGTGTTGCCCTGAAGATCGTATACTCCTATCATGGCCTTCGCCGCGGGCGAGCCGGGGCGTATGACCTTCATGTCGTCGGCATCTACCTTGATGCTCGCCTCGTCCGGGAGCGTGATATAGCTGCCCGATTTTAAAAGCTTGTCGATTATCTTGGCCTCGATGCGGTTTGTGGTGTTCTGCTGGTCTGCGATCTTGTCAATGTCGCTGTCGCCCAGGAAGCGGCCGTATATGCTGACGTTCTTCTGCAATATGATCGGGAACACATCCGGCTTGTAAAACGGGATCTTCTCCGGCTCCTCTATGATCTCGACTGCGGGCAGGCCCATCTCGTCAAGCTCGCCGCTCATTTCGGCCCTCTGTATCATGCCGCCTATGCTGCTCCCGTCGCTGCGCATTATCGGCTCGGGCAGCTCCTCAAAGCCCTCCTCGCTTGCCTCCCAGCTCGTGCCGCCGCAGTAAGGGCAGGCTTTTCTGCTGCCTCTCATCGGTAAGGGCTCGTCCGGGATCTCGTCAAGCTCGCTCAATGCAGGCTCCACCGCTCCGCACTGTGTGCATCGTCTCAGCCGCCTCGCCTGGTAGTCCTCCAGGTCCTCAAGCTGTGTATCGCATACCCATGAGTAAAGCCCTATGCCGCCCTTGCCGTTGCGGTAGTAGGCCATATACTGCGTTACCATGTCGTCAGCCGGGGTCTCGTTTTGTCCCTTGACGTCCGGCTCCTGCTCTCCCTCCTCGCTCACGTCGACTCCGTAGCGCTGCTTTATGTATTCCTTCGTCTGCGGGATCTTCAGAATGATGTAATCCATGTCCTCAACGCCGGTGTAAACTCCGTCCTGGGGAATTATCTGCTTCGGGTGCAGCGTCGAAACCGCAAGCTCGCCTATCGTGTAGTGCGTCCTGTCGGTGTTGTCCCACTCGACCAGGAAGGCCGCGCCGCCCTGTATGGGCACGGTGCGCTCCATAACATCGTTTAATTGCTCAAACGGCATCCTGTCGAGCTCGTTTCTCAGCATATCCTCGATAAGCTTTGCCTTGTCCTCGTCCCGCTCGCGGCGGGCCGTGACCTTCGGCTGGGGTATGCTGCTGTCTGTCTGAGCCTCGATGAGCTCCGCGCAGATATTGCGGACGTGCACGGCCTGCGTTTTCCGCTCACCCTGCACGATGGGCCTCAGAGTCTTCTGCCCGGCGTAAAGCTCCTCGCGGCCGTCCATTTTGCCTATCTCGTCCTGATAGGCCGCTTCATTGGTCTGAAGCCTGTCCTGCCACAGGCGCAGCTTGCTTTTGTCGGTTTTCTTCATCTTCTCACCTCATGGGTCTGCCCCATTTTTTTATCAGCATCTCCCGCTCCGCGTTTGATGCGTTTTCGTAGTCCTCCCACATGGATTTTGTCCATTTGCGTCCCTGCCCCTCCGAGGGCTCTGATATGTATTCCTGTTGAGGCCGTATGTGCTGCGTTATCGCCAGCGCCATAACGCAGTCGTCGTGCGCTCCCGGCTCGGCCTCCGGCCGGAGATTCTCGGGGTTTCGCACGAAGGACAGCATTTCAAGCAGCGTCGTCTCATCGTTTATGCTGCCTATGTCCTCCCTCGCCGCCTTTATCAGCTCCGCGATGATCACGGGCCTCGTTTTGCCGTTTGTCAGAAAGCCGTAGCTCTGCTTGGGCTTGTGCGTGTAGTCGTCTATCGTTTCGCGGACATATTGCTTGGGATATCCCAGCCGCTCAAGCTCCATTACCGGGTATGTAGAAAAGTTTGTTTCGATGCCTATGAGCGCCGTGTTGTAGTGCCGTCCCAGGCAGTAGAGCTGATGCGCGAACACGTCCTCGTCAAACTGCCCTCGCAGCACCGCGACCTGCTCGCCCGTGCGGTTGTCCATAACGTGCGCGACGAAGAAGTCGCTCCCCTCGCCCGCCGTGTCCGCTCCGATGACGTACGGCGCGCCCGCCTCGGGAGCTTTGTATATGCGGGTGCATCCGCTCCTGTCGGCTGTCAATCGGATATCCGATATCCTCAGGCCGTCGTAGCCGTATTCGAAAAGCCCTGTGCTCTCGGGTGTTTTCAGCTCCTGAAGCCTCCTGTTTATGGCCCTGCCGTCAAACACTGTCCGGCCGGAGGTGCCCCACATGCCCAGGCAGTAGACCTGGTAGTAGTATTCGTCGGTATCCTTGAAGCTCTCAAGCGTTTCACGAGACTCGGGTATCAGGAAGCGGTTATCCTTGTATGTGCTCTCGTGCGTCCTCACGCGCGGATCGTATCTATCAAAAAAACGCCTTTTCAGCCAGTGCTGAATGCTTATCGGGTTGAACGTAAGGATCATTTGCAGGTAGAACGGAAACTCCGTTCTCAGGCGTATATCCAGCTGATTGAAGTCCGTCTCCGTTATCTCGCTTGCTTCCTCGATCCATACGCCTGTGATGTTGTAGATCGATTTTAGCTTTTCAACGTCGTCAAGCCCGGCGAATATTATCTCGCTGCCATTCTCAAACAGGATGTACATATCGCTGCCCTTACCGCGCGGAATGAATTTCACTTCATTTGGGTACAGCTCATATGCCTGATCCTTCAGTTGCTGAAAGCAGCTTTCCCTCAGTGTCTTCGCAACCTTTCGGCAGACGAGCCACCTGTGATTCGGCTCTGTCGTCACGCGCTCTAGGATCTTCTGCCCGGCAAATATGCTTTTTCCCGAACCGCCGCCGCCCTTAAGGACGAGTATGCGGTGCTTATCGAAATATAGCGGCATGAATGTATCGTTTGTCCGTTCCTTCAGGCCTTCGTACCAGTATGCCGCCTCGAACAGCCCGGCAGGCAGCTTATCCGCCATCTTCTCCGCCCTCCTCGAGGCCGGGTATGTTGTAGCCGTGCGCAAGCAGCCAGCTTATTTTCTCGTCCGTCGTCATGGCCGTTTTCTCCATGCTCTTTCTCGTTTCCGCTCCGGCCTCGACTTCGATCTTGTTCTTCCAGCCGAAGTTGTGCGTAAGGTTGAAGATAATGCCGCTGTCGCCCTTGCCCGAGCCCAGCTGCGAGCACAGGTAGGCCTCTATCTCGTTTTTCGCCGCCGCGCAGATATCCGCGTAGTCCTCGTGCCGTGAGTATTCGTTGAAGGTGTCCCGGTGCATATGCAGATAGCCGCACAGCCCGGAAACGGACGGCCTTTGAAAATATTCGATCACCGTGGCGTCCTCGCCCAAGGCGTTTTTTACAGGCTCCCATTGGTAGATATCCTTGCCGTCATCGTCTGTTCCGATGCACACCTTTTCCTTAAGCGCCTTCTCGCGGCTTATTGCCGCAAAGTATTTATTCACGCCTCTTTTAAAGGCCGCAGGACTGTATTTCTTCGGCCGGCCGGCTATGCTCCTGCTCATAAAAAAACACTCCCTTTGATTTATATTCTAAACCAAAGGGACCGCTCATTTTTACGAACTTTTATTTTTTCTTTTTGAACCATTTCTCATTGAATTTCCTACGAAAATCGTACATTCGGCTCGGCGAAACATGGTGCACGTTGCACACCTGCTGTATTGATTTCTCCGTCGTCATAAGCTCAAAAAGCGCAGCGGAATACTCGCCTGCGCATTCATCGCACAGACGCTGTATTTTATTCTGCTCCCATTTCGGACGATCTGCATAGTTTAAGCATATCGCACGCACGAGCATTTGCTTTTTCTTCGGCAGCTTTACGCCCTGAAGCTTTTTGTACGCCGTTTTCCTCGCCGCCTTCCAATGTATCGCGCGCATATTGCGCGCCTTGCCGTGTCGGAAAAGCTATTTTCGTGGGTGCATAACGACCCTGCCGCCCCTGACTGAGGGCTTTTTGTCCAAAACCGCCCTCAGATATGCCGAGGCCGCGCCGTAGTCCTCATCGATGTAAGTGTATTTCTCCTTCACCGTCGCGCCCTTCGGCGTTTTGATCTCAAAATCCGATACCGGAACAGGCTCGGTGTATATCGGCTTGTCCAGTCCGCGTGAGCAGCTCCACTTCTTTTCGTTCGGAGTCCTCGAGCCGTTCTTGATTATGTACTTGGCTAAATCGGTGTGGTCCGTGCGGCCGTCGAGGATCTCATAGCGCAGCTCTTCCGCGGGCCAGTAGCGGCAGATAAGCTCATAGTCCACCCTATCCATGATGATGTGATGGTGAAGCCGTACCTTTTCTCCGGTTTTCGATGATGTTTCGGAGGTGCACAGGATCCAGCGCAGCTTCTTTCCCGTAGCCTTCCTGTATGCCCTGCCGAGATTTCTCAAAAACCTTGCCGCTTCCTTTTTAGCGTCCTGAACCGACTGCGGCAGACGGATATCCGAATACTTCAGCGTGAGGAATAACGCGCCTGTGCCGAAGTTGCAGTTTATGCTCCTTGCCAACTGCCTTTCGGCCGCCTTTTCGTTCTGCTTGATTTTTTTAAGCGATGTCGCCCCGGCTTTTCTCGGTGCACGTTTGCGGCCGGGCTGACTCCCGACCGTCATACGGCACCGCCTGATCTCGATAACATTGCCCGATATAATTCCGTATTCCATAATCTTTACCATGTTTTATCCTTTGCCGTAAACTTAGGCGATAAAAGGTCCAATCAGAAACGCGCGCACGCGCGTTTTATTATTTAATGTATATAGCCTTTCCCTTGAGGGGGGAGCTGTCAGCAAAGCTGACTGAGGGGGCGTTAGGACGCAGTTATTGTGCTGATTTAGTACAAAATCTTGTCTGCACCCTTGCCTTCCCCTTGAGGGGAAGGTGTCAGACGCAGGCTGACGGATGAGGTGATAATCATAAAAACCGCTGCCGGAGGGTGCGGTGGAAGAGAAAAGGAAGCAAAATATATGGGAAGGAAGAGAGGCAATGATCAAGAGAGGTGATTTTCCCTCCGGCAGCGCCCGCCCGTGTGTATTTTGTGTGCCCTGCCGCCCGGCGGACAGCGGCAGAGTGGGATATATAAGCCTTTTCGGCTCAGATATGTGCAGTAAACCTCTGCGCATATCTCAACCGGCAAGCTAAGCATTACGCTTAGCTTGCTTTTTTCTTTTTGGCGAGAGTTCTTTTGCGTTTGGCGTTTGCGATCATCTTGCCCGCTTCCTCGCGGCTGATGCCCTGCATGGCCAGCTTCTTTTCTATCGTGCCTCCGAAGCATGCGGAAGTGTATTCGCCGTACGACATGCCCAGGGCTTTGGCCTCCAGCGCTACCTCGGCGAGATCCTTGCCGCTGAGATCGAACAGCAGCCCCGTGCGGCGCGGCCGCGTATAGTGCCGCTTTACCTCCTCTGCCTGCGGCTTCTTGTTCGGCGTGTATCTGTACCGTCCGGCATTGGCCGCCTCCATTCTCTCCCTGGCGCGCTTCTTCGCGCATGCCGGGCAGTATTTGCGGTTGCGCCCTCCCGGAGTCAGGCCGCCGCAGGCCTCGCATCGGATCATCGGCGCGTCGAGTGGAGTCGCGGCTCTTTGACGCTCTTCCCGCTTTTTTCGTGCGGTCTCGCGCTTATACTCGCGCTCCCGCTCGGCGCGGCAGCGCGGGCAGTATATCTGCCGCGAGGAATTTCTGACCGCGGGCTTGCCGCAGTAAAGGCAGTTGAAATATTCAGGCATTTTTCCTGACCTTTCCCGGCCAGAAGCTGCTGCACCAGCCGTTTGCCCTGCAATTCTCGCCGCGCATGCAGCATACGTCGCAGCACCAGTCGTAATAGGTGTTCTCGCTCCGGCGGCATATCTCGCGTATAGCGTACCGGAAGCGCTCCGTGAGCCGCTTCTGCTCGGCCTCCTGCCGCTCAAGCCTTTGCAGCAGGCTTATACCCTCCCGGCACAGCTCCGTGTGCTCATCCATCGGCACCGCGTTAAGCCTCCGTATAAGCCACAGGCGCAGCTTTTCAATAAGCTTTTTCATGTTTATTCTCCTTCAGTAAGTATTGACTTGCCGGTATACATTGCGTAGTTCCGCTCGATAGAAGCGCCGGAGCTGCTATACCAGCCCTTAAGTAGGTAGATCGCATCGGCCGTATCTATCATTGCGAAGCAGATGCGCATATAGTCTGCCGGGAGCATGCCCTCCGGCAGCTCAGCAGGATTTAATACGATATGTCCCTGCGCCTCAAGGCTCGTCGCGGCGATATCGAATTTCTCTTTGTAATTGGGCTCGCCGGTGATCTTTCCGGCTATGTAGATCTTCATTCTTCTTTCCTTCCTCCGTACTTACAATAGAAGTCCTCCGGCACAGTGCAATCTACACACGGGCCATATACACAAGTTAACCCATCAATATCCTCGTAGCTGTACTTGCAGTCCTTGCAGCGCACCACCTGCTCATAGCCCAGCTGCGCCGCCATGCGCTTGAACTCGCTTTTTGTAGGTTTATGAATAATATCAGCCATTGTCAGCCCCCTGTTAGTGCACCGCCGGCAGAAGCCGACCGGCCGAATACATCTGATACAGGGTTTTGCCGGAGTTGTCAGTCATGTACGGCAGGAACACTTCGTCCACCGCCGCGTCACAGCTCTCCACCAGTGCCATTTGCGCAAGTACCCAATCCCGGACATTGCGCCATGCAACGCGCTCGGCCTGTTTGGGGTCGCACTTAATGCCTTGCTTTTTAAATACGCGCAAAGTGCCTTCTGCAGGTGCCGGCAGGGTAAAACCGCGCAAGCCTGTTGCCGTGTTGATGCAAAACGAAATAGCAACAGCTTTGCCGGTATCGTATTCAATCATGATCTTTGAAGCGCCGGAGCGTGCGAGCGCGGCTTGAATTTCGCCGATGGACGTGTAAACATCAACTTTCGTTGTATAATTCTTTATCATTGTTTCAGCCCTCGTGTTTCCGCATATAGAGCAAAAGATCTTCTTCACGTTTCATTCTTAATCCTCCTTCTCGCACCATTTCGGGCGCTCGATCTTTTCGGGTAGCAGCTTCGGCGTGGGGTTTCCGATCACACGGCCGTTTCCCCAGGGCGGCGCCAGCGGCGCAAAGCACCGTGCCGCCGTGTACCCGCTCCGAAAGCGCTCAAATCCTAAGTATTCGCAGCCGGCGCAGCTACCCATTGAGCGCCCCCTGCATCTTGTCAACCAAGGCGCGTACCGCCGCGGTGAGCTTCTGCGCCGTGTCGGGATCTGATGCCCTGACCTTCAAAAGACTGCCGTGCAGCTTGTTGAAATCCTCCTGCACCTGCTCGAATATCTGCTTGAAAACTGCCGTGTTCGGGTCATTAAGCGTCTGAGACTTCTTTAACCTCTCAAGCTCGGCGGCCTTTTCCTCGGCCCTTTCCTCCGCCTTCTTTATTTTTGCCTTGAGCTTCTCGGCCTTGAGCCCTGCCTCGGAAAGCTCGTTTTTGACCTTAGCCATCTTCTCGGCCCACTCGGCGTCGTTCTTGGCTCGTGCGGCAGTGACAGCCTCCGCGACCGCCTTTTCGTCTACCTCGACGGCCACCTCCACCGGACGCTCTCTCAGCTCGGAGAGCTCCTTCTCTGCCGCGGCCTTCTGCGCCTCGGCGTTGCCGAGCTTCTCCCGCAAAAGATGCAGCTCCTGCTTTGCCTTCTGATACTGCTCGTCGGCCTTCGCCGCCCCGTCGGCGGCCTGCTGCACCTGCTCCTCGGCCCTTGCTGCTCGCTGCTCGGCCTCGTCGCGCTGCTTGATAAGCTCGTCGAGCTCGCGGGCCGACATGTGCTCAACATCGTGCTCCAAAGCAAACTCCTCGCGCTCGTCCTCAGGCACTGCAAGCAGCCGCAAGGCATTGGAAATACTCAAATTATTCAACGTTGAATAATTTAATTCTGCCCCGAAAAGGCTTGTCTGCTTAGCTCCGTACTCATCGTAAAGCCGCATAAGGCGTGAGGCCGAGGGCTGTGAAAACTCCGTCTGCTCCTTCAGATACGGAAGCCACTGCCCGTGCTCCAAAAGCGCCTTTGCCTCCGTCAGCCTCCGGCCGATCTCTATGCCGAACCACAGCGTCATGCTCTTGGCCTGCTGTGTAAGTCCGCGGATCTCCGCCCCGATAACATCCGGCGTCCGTTGGGTCTGTATATCGTTCATGCTGTTTTTGCCTCCTTCTTTTTCGGCAGTCTGGGCTTGCCGTCCTTGTCGCGCTTGCTGCCCTTGGCTATCCAGTCAAGCCAGGGCTTTATCATCCACGCCATGGTAGTGCGTGGATTTGCGGCGTTGCGGTCGTTCTTAAAGCCGTGTATCTGCATGAGCCTGTTGCCTTGCATTTCTATCGTGTAAAGGCTCTTGTGCGGCGCATCCCTGCGCCGTAGAAAGCAGATCGTCAAAGCGCCGGACATGTGCCGCTGGGCATAACCGCCCACGCAGTGCTGCAGGGTCTTGCCCTCGCGGATGATCTCGTTTGCGCTGACTGCACAGCGTATCAGATAATCGCCCATCTCAAAGTTGTACTTGGCACGGCGTTTTATTATGCTGTCGTCGGCAAGCTTGATGCCCTCATTGGCAAGCTTGATATTGATCTCGATCACCGCCTCGTCATGTCGGCGGTGCAGGTTCTTCGGCAGCTTGACAGTGTCATTCTTCATATCCCAGCCGAGAGCCTTGGCCATGTCGAGATAGTCCTTATAGGTCTGTATCTCATTTTCGGGAATGGCTTTCTGCCCCTGCGAAAGGTAAGCGGCAAGCCTTGCGGGCTTTACCCTTGCCCGGCAGCACAGCCGGACAAAATCCTGCATCGGGAATGTGTACTGGCACATCTCATCCAAGTATTTAATCGTCTCAAAGCTCTCGGATAGTCCCGCACGGCGCAATTTCCTGTACCACGCAATGGCCTCCAGCTCAGCGCCGGACTCGCGCCATGCGCGCATTTCCGTTTTTGAAAGGCCGAAGGCGTCAAGATAGTTGTCCCTTGACCAGTCGAATATGTCCCTGTTTTTCTTCCGGCCGCGGACGAGGTCGTCAACCAGCTCGCCGCAGTTTGTTTTAAGCAGCATTTCTATCTGCCGGGGATAGATGCTCGCTGCCGCGAGAAACTTCATCATGTCGTATCGTGTGCGGACTGTTTCCAGCCCCCACACCGCATCGATGCCGCGCTCAAAGCTCTCATAGCCGCAGTATCTGAATGCGCTTTTTCCGATAGCGTCAAGGCCGAGAACGACATAGGGTTTGTATCTGAAATAGTAGTAGCTGCCCTCCGTGAACGGCTCGGTCACTACCCTGTGCACCGGATCGTAGCTGCCGCTGACGCTGTGCGGCTCGAACCCGCTGTAGCTTTGCGCGTATATCGTGGCCCTGCCCGGCGTGAAGTGATAGCCCTCGACAAGGTAAAACTCCGGCGCTCCGACAAGTGTGTCATAGGTCTTTCGCGTCCAGTACGCTCTCGCGTAAAGGTCTCCGTCCTTCTCTGCCAGCATGACCACAGGCAGGTACTGCGGCAGCCTGGTTTTCTTGCCGAGCTTTCTGGCGTTCTTGTATGTTGCCCTTGCCCCGCAGTACGGGCAGGTAACATGCATGTTGTGCTTGTTGTATAAAAGCTCATATTCGACCGTCGTCACTATGCGCGGCAGTATGTCAATCTCTCCGTGCCTTAAGCAGCATGAACACCAGAGCTCGATGCTGTCCTTGTGCCGCTCGAAGAAAACATAGGGATCAAACAGGCGGTTGACCTGCCGGATAACCGCGCCGGTATCCTCAATACTCGGGAAGTCCTCGAGCGCCGGCGGCGCTTCGGTGCGGATAGCTTCATAATCGCTCATGCCGCGCCTCACAGAAATGCCGACAGATCTACCAGCAGACTGTCCCTTGATATCTCATCCCCGTCATGCTCGCACAGCTCAATGCGCATCTCAAAGCTGATCCTTGCTCCGGGAAAGTAAAAGCCGACTGCCGCGGAGTACGCATCGAGATCGGATATGCTGCCGTTTTTGACTTTTTTGCCGACGGCCGTCATGCAGTCGGTGAAGCTTCCGCCCTGCACGACCGCCTGTGCAAATTCATCGTCCTGCCGGCAGAAATCCAAAAGCGCCGTTTTGACGGCCTGCTTCATGGCGCTGCCGTACTTATCGAACTTGCCGCTCTTGCATTCGTCCTCAAGCCGGGCGGCTGCTTTAGCTGTCCATTCACTCATAGTCCGCGCACCTCCCGGCCTTGAATGCATGCAGGCTCGCCTCGGCGCAGACCTGACAGCGCGATAGCAGCTTTTTCAATACCTCGGCCTGAATGTGGCATTTTAGCCCCAGGTCAACGCCCGCTCCGGCGCTGGAGCAGATAACGCGCAGAGAGCCGACAGCGCCGTTTTCGTCCGGCTCGAACATGCTCGCCTGCGCCGAGTCCACGCTCGGCGTGAAGGTGAACGTAAGCGGATAACCGCCGTCGTCGATGGCAAGCTCGAAGTCCGTGTTGGCTCTCGTGAAGGTTTTGAGCTCTTTTTTTATCGTCTCATAGCTTTCGAGAGCCGCTTCAACGTATTTATTCATAATTCCTCCTATTGTGTTTGCGGAGGATCCGTGTTATTCTTAAGTCACAGATCCTCTCGGGTTTGGATTTACTTAACCGTGGCACGGCTTTAGTCGGTGGTGCCGCGGTTATTTTTTGCCCTTATGCGGTATGTCGCGCCCCATGCTTTCCGGGCGCATTTTTCGCATCTTGCGTTCTTCAGCTGCCCCGGCAGCTCTTCGAGGTCATAGCCCTGGGTCATATCCGCGGCGCATGCAAAGCACAGATACAGTGTTCTTTCCATGTCATTTTCTCTCCTGCAGCAGATCTATAGTGCGCAGCATGCCGTGTACATAGAAAAATTCGGTCTCGCTCAGCTCTTCTTTTTCCGTTATGGACTTGTCCAGCATATCCAGCACCCGGTCTATGGCATGCAGAACATGCAGCGTCTTGGCGTTCCAGCCGAGGGCAAAGGCTATTGCAACAGCCGCTATGCATATGATTATCTTCATCGGTAGTCCTCCCTGAATGTATTTTTCGTTCCGCCGAAGCCGGACCAGAACTTGATCCCCGGCTCCCACGGTCTGGCCTCGCCGTTTTTGATGCCGTACCAGTTGGATAAAACCTCTCTCGCGGCCTGCGTGTATATGTCCTTCGGCCGTCTGCTCGGATCATACCCGTATATCTGCCCCGGCTGAGCACAAACGCCCTGTATCGTGTCCGGAAAGCTGTACATACCGCCTGAATAATCTACGCGGTTGCATATAGCCATGCCCACTTTAAGCATATCGCCGTATTCATTTTCATAGCATTCGCCACTCATTGTCTGTGCCATAGCCAATATCTCTGCCTCCGTCGGCTGCGACATGTGCTTCACCGTAACCGTGCACAGCCCTTCGGCGTTCATCTCCGGCGCAGGAATGTGCTGCTCTTCCTCCGGCTTGCTCAGCGCAAAGGCTATAAGTATCAGCAGCGCAAGGCAGGCTGTGCACAGCAGCGTGATCATCACCGTGTATCTGTCCCTCACTGCCGTCTCCTTTTCGCGCATTCCCGCTCCGCTGCGTCGGCGAATATCTCAAGTCCGCGATAAATGCCGTAGATTATAGCCAGAATTGCGGCGCATATCCAAACAAAAATGCCTATGTTCATTTCTCTTCCTCCTCAATTTCAATATCCTCCATCGGAACAAGCTTAGTAATTCCCTTGTATTCAATCTCGGCAAGATTGCCTTCAATGCCGATCCTGCATATAACACATCGTGTGCCGTGCCACCGGCCCACAAGCTGCCTCGGCCATCGCCCCATGCCGTCACCTCAGTATGGCAGCGCCGCCGCATCGAGGATAAAGAATGCACCGTACTGCTCCGGCTCTGCGCCGGTCTCCTCCTCCAGCTCGCGCAGCTCGTCCTCATCCAGGTAGTTCTTGCCGAACTGCCTCACGAATTCGTCAACGCTCCAGCCCTGCTCGCGCATCGCCTTCTTCTGTCCGTAGCGGTGCAGCTCGTCCCTCGTCTCGGCGCACTGGTGCGCCGCTCTGGGGCCGTATTCGTGGCACTCGTGGTGGCACAGGTCGACTACCAGGCCGTATTTCTCGCTCTTTTTCCGCAGACCGCCGCCGAAAATGTGGTGACGGTCCAGCGGATCGGAGCTTCCGTTTCTTCCGCAAAGGAAGCATTCTCTCATGTTTTCCTCTCCTTACTGCGCCTCCGGCTGTCCGTAGCGCGCATAGTATTCCTCGGGATGGTTTCTGTAGTAGTCGTTGACGGTCTGGGCGATCCGCTCTGTCCAGACTCTGCGGCAGTATGCCAGCTGCTCCGGCGTCAGGCTCTCAAGCGGAACCGCCTCCGCGCCGTCTATCTCTACCATGCAGCAATATGTAAGCTCTTTTCTCTTTGCCATGTTTTCCTCCCTTCTTATTGCCTTCCCCTTGCGTAAGGGAAGTGATTGGATTGGCTCCCCTGCGTAAGGGGAGCTGTCAGCAAAGCTGACTGAGGGGTCACCGCCGGCTGATGAGGTGATAAAAGTCTATTCCCCGCCCGGCAAGTCCTATGACGCCCTGCGCTCGATGATATCCTGCGCCATGACCATGCCGTCGCCAACGGCTATCCACAGCGCCCGCTGCTCGTCGTTCATTTTTCCGAACAGCTCAACGAGCTTGTCGTTCTGCTTATTTTCGTTTTCGTTCATAGCTTTTCTCCTTTCTTGCGAATGGCTTCTGTAGTTGCTATAATCTCCTCGAAAGGAGGTGTTTTCGTGTTTGATAATGAGCCCTGGCATCCCGACCAGCTTGAGGACTACAAGCGCCTGACCACCGATGCCGAGCGCCTGCGCTTCTTTGAGTGCAACGGCGTTGACCCCGATCACATGGCCGAATGGCGGCGCTTAATGTTTCCTCAGCCGCCGAAGCCGGAGCCTGAGCCACCTGCTTCTGCCGAGAAGCCAAAGCAGGAGCCCGTCTGGTATAAGTCTCCGGGCTTTTGGGTCGGCGTCATCGGCGCTGCCGCCGGCGTCATCGCCCTGTTCAGGTAAGTACAAGGCGCATTTTCGTTTTCTGTCGCCGGCGTCGGCCTTGCGTATCATGCACACGATGCGCCCCGTCGGGATATATTCGCCATACTGCTCACCATACCCTTTGTTTTTCATGAACAGCTCCTTGTGCCTCGCGCAGCTCTCGCAGGCGCGGACGTGTGCAGCTCCGCAGGCCTTGTCCGAGCCCCAGACCGCGCCGCCGTATTTGCGGCACAGGCCTTGCCCGTAATACCTCTTTCCGAAGTCCTTATCTCCGATCCTTGAGTCTACATATGCTTCTTCGTAATACAGGCAGTCTTTGCACAGCATCCCCTCACCTCCTCTCACTTGCTAATGGTTTATTTGCTTGCTATAATCTCCCCGAAAGGAGGTGTTTTTGTGGATATCGATGCTCAGAAGCTGCGCCATGCCGTCTATAACTACACTCTTGAAGCCCGGCGTATAGCTCCTCCCGGCTCTCCCGCGACGGTCGATGATATCGACCGTCTTGTAAGAGAGACCGCTCGCTTGCTCAATGTATTTATCAAAGAGCTTGAAGATGCTTGAGCTTCCCCGAAAAGATCGTCAGTTGCCGCTGACGGTCTTTTCTCTTATCGTCACGACGCCCAGATCTCTGAGCTCTGCGTAGCACTTGCTTATCTCATCCTGTGCTGCAGTCAGCCGGTCGAGAATTTCCGTGAGCTTACCCTCGGGGATCTCAATTGCAATGCCGTATTTGTTCATCCGCTCCTCACCTCCTCTCGCTCACGAATTGTTTAACTACTAAACAGTATAGTTTGAAAATCGAACATTGTCAAGCCTAAAATGTTTAATTGCTAAACTTTTTTCTTGACGATGTTTCACACGTGTGGTATTTTAATGATTGCAAGGAGGTGTTTTTTTGACTATTGGCGAAAGAATAAAAGCTGTCAGGACGGACAAAAAGCTTACTCTCGAAAAGTTCGGAGAAAAAATCGGCATAAAAAAATCGTCTTTATCTCAAATAGAGAATGGTAAAGTCAATGTCACAGACAGAGTTATTAAATCCATATGCCGTGAGTTCAACGTTAACGAGCACTGGCTTCTCACCGGCGAGGGAGATATGTTCCTCAGGCTTTCCCGCAATGACGAGATTGCCGCCTATGTCGCCCGCATCATGAAGGATGAAGATGCATATTATCAGCAGAAAATGTTGGCTTTTCTTACGAAGCTTTCTCCTGAAATGGTTCAAAAATTAATTGAAGTCGCCGAAGATATCCTCTCCGAAACAAAAAAAGAGCAGAAAGATTAAACTTTCTGCTCTTTTTTGTTGCATATTGGAACATAATATGATATTAATTTGTATATGCAATGGTGTTTTTTGCCGTTGAGTATTATGGAGAGGTGTTATTTATGAAAGAGAAACTCGGTGCTTCCCTCGGAATGTTCGGAGTCATTCTGTGGGAGCTTGTGCTTCTCGTCATTTGCTTCATGCCGTTTATGATCCTCGGTTTCCCGTTTTGGCTTGCGGTCATCGTGGTCATTCTGATGAATGTCCTCCCTGTCCTCGGCGGCGCCGTCTCGCTCGGCCTGTACATTTGGGCGTTTGTCGCTGCTTTAAAAATGCCCTCAAGTGCGCTTGTTATTGCATTTTACGTCTGCTTTGCGCTGTATGTTATCGTTGCAGTGTATAAGCTGTTGATAGTCAATCTCGGCAGATAAGGGGATTAATATGATAGACCTTGATGAGAAGCAGACCACGACCGGCATTATATATATTCACTGCCTTGATAAAATTAAAGAGCTCTCTGCCGATTATAGCCATGCCGACGCTCTGGACTACTGTGCCGCGGAAGCGTCCTGTGCTCTTTTCTGCTTGACCGATGCCGTTCTAAGTTTGGCCGGAGTAGATAGCCGCGTCACTTGCGAAACAATGTATTCTGTAATATCCGGATATCGTGATTATTTCGAGCTTGTATACAATAACGATTTTGACCGTGTTGTTTCCGAGCACCTGAACACTTACTCTGACTGTCTGCATGACCGCTATTCTCCGCCGTGCTTTTATAATAACGGCGTAGCCCACGACCCCTCCGAGCCGACCGCCGCATTACTTGATACTCTTGCCGATTATCTGCTGTTTGCGCTTTGGAATGATAGCACATTTCGCCGCGGCAGTTCCGCGCCGTCTGTGACGGCACTCGAAATGCACGGTTTTCGTGAGTTTTTTATGGGGAGAATTCAGCCGCTCGTAATGTGGTATTTTGATTTCCTGGTGCAGGTGTTCTCGGACGAACTCTGCGCAGAGGCTGAAGGCAACGGCAATAAACCCAACCCCGCTCCCGTTCCGCCTGCCGCCGCAGAAAGCAAACGGCCGAATAAACCGAAGCGTAAGATAAAGCTATTCCCGAGACTGTCCAAGCTGCTCGCAAAGATCGACGATCCCGGCATAGTCGTTTTTGGCGTACTTGCGGCGTTGGTTTTGATATTCGTTTTTGTGCAGATCATTTCCGGCGGTGCCGGAAACGATCGAGCTCAACCCGCACCTACCGCAGAGATCACGCAGCCGCCACGAGAAACACTCACGCCAGTGTATATATTCAACGGTAAGATGCTGAAAAGCCCAATGTACGAAAGCCTTTGCCCGCTAACCGTTTCTGTGCGTGGAGATGAGGGATACTATGTTTATCTCGATTATCAATATGCTCCCGCTGATTCGCGTACTGAAAGAAGAAAGCTCCCTACCGCAACAAAAACTAACCCTGATGTGGGCTTTTATGTTGCACCCGGCAGCTCTGTGAGTATTGATGTACCGATAGGCGTTTACAAGCTTTATTACGCCTGCGGTGAAACATGGTACGGGCCGCGGGATTTATTTGGTGAAGATACGACTTACTCGTCCTCTTCCGAGCTTTTGAAGTTTTACGATGATGGAACTTATTACATGGGGCATACTTTGGAGCTTTGGAGGCAAAGCGGAGGAAACTTTAACACGCATTCTATAGATGAATCGGATTTTCCCGGCTGATGCAAAAGGAGCTCTTGCTATGGATAACGAAACTATGGATAAGATACGCGAGCGCATTATCAGGTATGTCGATGAGTACGGCTGGAACTGGGTCACGGTCAGGAAGCAGATAAATGCTTACTTCGGAACGGCTCTGTCCGCAGAACAGCTCCGCAAATTATATAAGCTTAGCAAAGCGGCGAGGGTTTGAACCCTCGCCGCTTTTTCATTGGTCTATGAGCCAGCCGTAATCCTGCCGGCAGTCGATCACATATTCGATGTAAACCGTATCGTCCTTGATCTGAAAGATAAGCATGTACCGCTTTTCGAAAACAAGCTGTCTGTATGCGCAGCGCGGAAGGTATTCCCCGCTCAGCCATTGGCAGCGCTGCGGCATCGTCTCAAGCGAGCCCGCCGCTTTCCTGAACCCGGCCGCAAGTCTCTCGGCGGCGGGGCGGCTCACCCTCGCAAGGAAAGCGGCATGCGTCACCAGCTGCTTTTTCGCCTGCTCGGAAATGACGACCTTATATTTCTCCATCGGCGGCCCTCCCGATGGCGTCGAGCATAAGCCGCTCGACCTCGTCCGCGGAGTATCCCGCGGCTCCGTTGAGTCTGTCCTCCTCAACGCGCAGCAGCTCCTCGCGCAGTAGGAGCATTTTCTCTCGCCGGTTATACGTTTCCATGTCCATAACAACAAGGTCTCCCTCGCCGTTTTTGGTCAAAAACACCGGCTGAGCCGTTTTCCTGCACATTTCCGCTATCTCGTTATAGTTTTGCCTTATGGCGGCCGACGGTTTTATGTTCATTGTCTCTTACCTCCATAGTATTATTATGATTATATTATACTATCATGCGCCTACATTGTCAACGGCAGGGGCTTTAATCCCTGCCGCTTTTTCATTCCCGGCAGTGCAGCGCGAATATGTATATTGTCTGCACGTCCTCCGGCGGCATAGTCTCAAGCATGCCGCATATTAATTTTATCAGCTCTTCCCTTTCCATCGTCATTCCTCCCAGTAAAACAATGTTTCAACGTTCACATTCAGTGCCTTCGATAATTGCATGACCGTGTAAATGCTCGGCATCCTCCTTTCCGTCTCAATGTCCGATATGGTCTGCTGTGAAGTTCCGGCCAGCTCCGCAAGCTGCTGCTGGTTTAAGTGTCTCTTTTGCCGTATTTCTCTTAGCCTGTTCCTTAGTGTCAAATCCTGTACCTCTTGTTTCTATTATGTAATAATTTCAGCTTTTTGGATAGCCATTACTGCTATCTCGGTAAAAAATTATTGCCCATATTGCATTATGACGGTAGACAAGCGCCCAAATGCATGGTATCTTTGCCCAAGAGGTGGTTTTTATGAAAATAGCAGCGGCATATCTGCGTGTCTCCACTGAGGAGCAGGACGAGTATTCGCTTGACAGTCAGTTGAAGCTCATCCGCGAGTATGCCAATAAGAACGACTATATCGTTCCCGACGAGCTCGTTTTTGTTGACGACGGCATTTCCGGCCGGACTGTCAGAAAGCGCACGGCGTTTCAGACTATGATAGCCAGGGCAAAGGAAAAGGACCGCCAGTTTGAGGCGATCCTTTTGTGGAAGTTCTCCCGCTTTGCCCGTAATCAAGAGGAGAGCATTGTGTATAAAACGGCTCTGCGCAAGCTCGGCGTGTCCGTCGTGTCCATCTCCGAGCCGCTCCCGGAGGGACCGTTTGCGTCGCTGATCGAACGGATAATTGAGTGGATGGATGAATTTTATTCTATTCGCCTCTCCGGCGAGGTCAAGCGCGGCATGCTCGAAAAGGCCTCGCGCGGCGAGCCCGTGTCCATAGCGCCCTTCGGCTATTGCCTTGAGGACGGGAAGTTGCTCCCCTCTGCCGACTCCGCCGTTGTGCAGGGCGTGTTTGCCGATTATGCCTCCGGCACTCCCATGCGCGTCATTGCCGGGCAGCTTGCCGACCGGGGAATACGCACCCGGCGCGGCAATGCTCCCGATAACCGGTTTGTGGAGTACATGCTCAATAATCCGGCCTACATCGGCAAGATACGCTGGTCGAAGGACGGCCGCGCCGCCTCCCTGCGCGATTACGATAACGAGAATATCTTGATCTACGACGGCAACCACGAGCCGATAATCGATCTTGAGCTATGGAACACTGTGCAGAAGCGGCTTGAGGAGACCAAAAAGAAATACAGGCGCTACGCCCGTAAAAACGAGCAAGTGTCTTATATGCTCAAGGGGCTTGTGAGATGCTCGTCCTGCGGCTCGACCCTTGTCATGCAGTCCACGGCATGTCCATCCTTGCAGTGTCACAGCTATGCCCGCGGCGTGTGCAAAACGTCTCATTCCATTTCGGTCGCAAAGGCAAACAATGCCGTCATTGCCGCGCTTGAAAACGCCGTGGAGACTCAAAGCTTCAATATTGAAGCTCCCGCTCGTATGACGGCCGCTCGCGGCACGGATTACGATAAGCTAATCCGCGCAGAGCAAAGGAAGCTCGAGCGCGTGAAGGAGGCTTATGAAAACGGGATAGACACTCTCGCCGAATACGCCGAGAAAAAGCGCAAGGTTCTCGCCGCCATAGCCCGTCTCGAGTCCGAGGCGGCCGGGGAGCAGCCCGCTCCGGTTTTCGATGCCGCAGCCTACGCAAAGCGCGTTGCAAATGTGCTCGTGCAGGTCAGGGATCCGAGCCTGTCCGAGCAGTCAAAGAACGATGTTCTCCGCTCAATACTGTCGAAAATCGTCTATGACAAAGCATCTCAGCGCCTGGTTCTCTATTTTTATGCCTGATTTTCTTAGCTTTTTCTTATCATCGGTTTTCGCCGTCCGGGCCGCCATATTGGCTAATTATAAATTTTGCCAACGCCGGATTGGGGCGAGATATCTTAACGGGATATTGCAGCTTTTTCTGATAAATAAACATACTCAGCCCTCCGTTTTTGCGCAGTAATCCCATGGCCAGGGATTCTTAATCCAAGTGTAGCTCTGAGCCTGAAGAAGATCGCTGTGCGTCAGCGGACCGTAGAGCTTCACATACTTTTCCTTTGCCGTCTTGGACAGGGCGAGAATGCTTTTATATAATTCAAATGCTTCTTCATCGGCGCTGTGCGTATCAAGATAAAGCGCAAGCTCCTGCGCAACGAAATCTAGAGCCATTACCTCGCCTAACGGTGTGCCGGTCAGATCGCCGGTGTTGACCATATTCATAAACGGAAGGTCAAGGCCTGGAAACAGTGTTCCCCTGCTCAAAGCCTCCGCAGTGCTGTATACAGGCTTTACCGACCGCTGCATCGGCACATATGCCATAGCAAGCGGCGCACAGTCGGGAAGTATGCCTTCCTTGCAGCCGCAGTTTTTGTTATCATCCATTGGTGCAGTCCTCCTTTGCAACCACATTATATGGAGACACTGCCGACGATGTTAATAAAAACGCACCGGGTGCATTCCCGGTGCGCTGATTGCTGCTTTGGCTATTTGATCATTTCGTTAAACTGATCTTCGTTTATAATATTAATTCCGAGGTCTGTGGCTTTTTTCAGCTTGCTTCCGGCATTTTCTCCGGCAAGAACGTAGGTCGTCTTCTTTGAAACCGACGAGGAAGCTTTGCCGCCGTAGCTTTCGATTATTGCCGCGGCCTCATCGCGCTTATAGCCGCTCAGCTCACCGGTGAGCACAAAAGTCATGCCGGCAAATCGGCTGTCCTTAACGGCATCTGTGCTGTCGAATGACACGCCTGCTTCGCGCAGCAGCTTTATCTGATGCTGTGATTGAGGAAGAGAGAACCACTCTACGATAAAATCGGCCGTGATCGCGCCGATATCCGGGACGTTTGTAAGCTCCTGCCGCGTGGCCTGCATAAGCTTATCGAGAGAGCCGAAATGCATGGCAAGAGTCTTTGCGGCCTTCTGCCCTACCTGTCTTATGCCGAATGCACACATAAGCCGTGCAAGGCCGGCGCTCTTACTGTTTTCAATGGCATTTATAAGATTTTCGGCCGATTTTTCGCCCATTCGGTCGAGCTGGGCAACCGACTGCACGTCAAGCGAATACAGCTCGGCAGGGCTAACGGCTAGACCACTGTTTATAAGCGCCTGACAGACCGAGATACCGAGACCTTCAATGTCCATTGCCTCACGCGATGCAAAGTGAGCGAGATTGCGAAGACGTTGAGCCGGGCACTCGGGACTTGTACATCTGAGTGCAACTCCATCCGGGTCACGCATAACAGGTGCGCCGCATTCAGGGCAAAACTTTGGCATTTTGAAAGGTTCGGTTCCGTTAGGGCGCTTATCTTTGTTGACCGCAAGTACTTCGGGGATGATCTCTCCGGCTTTCTGAACAAGAACGGTATCGCCGATTCTTATGTCAAGCCGGTCTATATTATCCTGATTGTGCAGCGTTGCATTGCTGACCGTAGTTCCGGCAAGACGAACCGGCTCAATGACGGCTTTTGGAGTTAAAACGCCGGTTCTGCCGACCTGGACGACGATATCAATAACGCGGCTTTCCTTTTTCTCGGGTGGATATTTGTAGGCTACTGCCCAGCGCGGAAACTTCGCAGTGCTGCCGAGAGAAGCGCGCTGAGCGAGGGAGTTGATTTTTATGACGGCTCCGTCGATATCATACGCAAATTCGCCGCGTGATTGACCTATCCAATTGATTCGCTCGCAGCATTCTTCAATCGTGCTGCACAGCTTATACGGCACGACGGGAAAGCCCATGTGCTTCATTGCGTCAAGCGTTTCGGCGTGCGTGCCGTACGGCTCGCCGTCTGTAAACTGCATATTAAAGCAGACAATGTCGAGCTTGCGAGACGCCGCAACCTTCGGGTCGAGCTGGCGGATCGAGCCGGCAGCCGCATTGCGCGGATTTGCAAGCAACGCCTCTCCGTTCAGCTCTCTTTCGGCGTTAAGCTCATTGAACACGGCTTTAGACATATAAACCTCGCCGCGGACAATCAGGTGCTCCGGTGCATCGACTAAATGCATAGGAAGGCTGCGAACCGTGCGGAGGTTTTCCGTAACGTCCTCGCCAGTAACGCCGTCGCCACGTGTTGCGCCGCGGACAAAATATCCGTTTTCATACTCAAGTGACATCGACAAACCGTCAATTTTCGGTTCCACGCAGAATTCTCTGTTCTTGCCGAGCGCCTGATCCATGCGTTCTCCGAAAGCAGCGAGTTCATCGAACGAGAACACATCGCTCAGGCTTTCAAGCGGCACCTGATGGTGCACAGGCGTAAACTGTGAAAGAGCCTTGCCGCCTACCCTCTGCGTGGGAGATGTGGGGGTTATAAGCTCCGGGTGCTCCTCTTCAAGCTTTGTAAGCCTCACCATGAGCATGTCGTAGTCATAATCGGATATAACAGGCGCATCGTTAACGTAGTACAGCCTGTTGTGATATTCAATTTCCTCGCGGAGCTTTTCGATCTCTTTTTTTGCGTCCATGCTCAGTTCTCCATGTTTAAATATGTATTCGGTACTTTGCCGACTATAACGGTATCTGCAACTATGACCTCGGTGACGGTTGTTGCGCTTTCTGTTCCCCACGGGATCAGCACATCAATGTCTATCGTGACTTCAAGCACAAGCTGATATTTTGCCTGATTAATGCCGCATGAAACGACCTCGTTGCGAAAATCGACCCGAGACGAGGTGAGCATTATTATCTGCACATTTACATCGGGACCTTTGTTCAGCATGAGATTAAGACCTGTAAGATTGCCGAACGGAATACTAACATTGATTACTCCGTTGTCGGTGGATGCGATAACAGAGTTAAGTATATCCGTTGACAATGTGTTTATGTGCGCCATGTTGCTTGTTATCGCGGTCACGCTGCCGTCGGAATCTTTATCAAGATTTACAAAGTAATCAAACCCGTAGATACCCTGGCCTATGACCTCATTTATCGAATCGTTGACGGCCTTGGTAACAATATCTGTTGCATCGGATACGGCTATCTGCGTTGAGAGCTTCCCAAGAAACCAGCTGACGGCTGCACACATAGCCAGAACAACGACGGCAAAAGCAATTACTCCGGCAGACCTGTGCCGGCGCTGCCTTGCGTACATCGGATTGCGATACCGGCGAAAATACATGAGACCACCCCATGTATTATATGCACTTTTCAGCTCAGCATTTCATTTACGGCCATCATAATTCCGAGCTTTCCTGATTCGTAGGTTATGCCTCCCTGAACATACAACGTATATGGCTCACGCATGGGGCCGTCTGCCGATAATTCTATGGACGAGCCCTGAACAAATGCTCCTGCCGCCATTATGACGGGAACATTGTACCCCGGCATCTGCCACGGCTCGGGCGTAACATATGAGTCTACGGGCGCGCCTGCCTGAACTCCGCGGCAGAATTTTTTCATATTCTCTGCGTTTTTGAGCGTTACCATTTGAATTATATCGTTTCTTGCCTCGTCGGGAGCCGGGGATGATTCAAAGCCGATCTTTTTCATCATTGCAGAGCAGAAGGTAACAGTCTTGATTGCCTGGGCCACTATATGCGGCGCCATGAAAAAGCCCTGGAAAAGAAGCCTGTTATTGCCGAGCGAGGCTCCGCATTCGCCGCCTATTCCGGGTGTTGTCAAACGCATTGCGGCGTTTTCAACAAGATCCTTTCGGCCGACGATATATCCGCCGGTCGGCGCAAGTCCGCCGCCGGGGTTTTTGATAAGCGAACCGGCCATGATGTCAACGCCGTACTCGGTAGGCTCATGCTCACCGGTGAACTCACCGTAGCAGTTATCGACCATAACGGTGACATTCGGCGCAACACTTTTGACGGCACTGCATATCTCGCCGATCTCCTCTGCCGAGAGCGCCTTGCGGTTTTCATAGCCTCTTGAGCGCTGAATTAGCACCGCCGATATCGAGCGGTCGGCGAGCGCGGCTTTTATAGCATCGAGATCGGCTTCTCCGTTCTTGAGATCGACCTGCTTATAGTTAATGCCGTAGAATTTTAGCGAGCCGTGGCAATCGCCCTCAATACCGATAGCGTTTCTGAGCGTATCATACGGAAGCCCCGTGACGGAAAGCAGTGTATCGCCCGGCTTGAGTATTCCAAAAAGAGCTGCTGAGAGGGCGTGCGTGCCGTTTACAAATCCAATGCGCACAAGAGCCGCTTCCGTGCAGAACACCTGGGCGTATACCTTATCAAGCACTTCCCTGCCCAGATCATCATAACCGTAGCCGGTAGTTCCCGCAAAGCAGGAGTCGGATACCTTGTTGTCCTGAAATGCGGTCATCACCTTCCGGGTGTTGAGCATTGCGATGCGGTCTATGCGCTCAAACTGAGGTCTTATCTCCTCTTCTGCCTGACGAGCAAGCTCGTATACTTCGGGTCTTATATCGTTTACGTTCATTTTAAAGCTCCATAACTATCTGTTTAAAGTATTTTCCGCGCTCCATAAAGTTTTTGAACTTATCAAAAGCAGCGCATGCCGGCGAAAGCAGCACTACATCTCCGTCCTGTGCTGAATCGGCGGCAGCAAGAACGGCGTCTTTAAAATCATCGATTTTCTCGATCGGCAAGTTTCCGTCAAAATACTTCGACTTAGTAACTGCATCATAGATCTTTTCGGTCGTAGCACCTGTTAGGTACAGCTTTTTGACATGCAGGCATATCTCGTCGCCAAGCTCGTCAAAGGGTATGTGCTTATCATATCCTCCGGCTATGAGTATCGGCTTTTGCTTGAGCGCGTGGAGTCCTGCTGCGGTGCGTGTGGGGCTTGTTCCGATGGAGTCGTTTATAAATGTAACTCCGTTGAGTACCCTCACCTGCTCGAGGCGGTGCTCGACGCCGGAAAAGCTCTTTGCTACGGATATGCAGGTGTTATCGTCAACATATCCGTCCGTCGCGGCAAAAGCCGCCATATAGTTTTCAAGATTATGCGTTCCGGGCAGCTTGATATCGTCGGCAGCCATGAGCTTCTGAGATGAACCGTCATGAACGCGGTAGATATAGCCGCCTGTACAGTAAACACCGTTATCCGGCTTCACGGCACGACTGAAATACGAGATGCTCGACTTTGCCTTACCGGCATAGTAAGCAGAAAATTCGTTCTCGTGATTAAGAACAAGGCGATCATGCTCGTCCTGATATGCAAATATCGAGCTTTTAGCATCGATATAGTCCTGATAATCCTTGTGCTTATCGAGATGATTGGGAGATATGTTAGTAATAACGGCAACATCGGGCTTGCATACCATGCTGTGCAGCTGAAATGAGCTAAGCTCGAGAACGGCAACGTCGCTTGCTTTCATATCGTCAACATCGCAAAGCAGCGGCCTGCCTATATTGCCGCCGAGGTGTACAGTGTATCTCTGAGCCTTTAACAGCTCAGATATTATTGTTGTCGTTGTTGTTTTTCCGTCGCTGCCTGTAACGGCAAAGATCCTGCACGGGCAGAGCTTCATGAAAAGCTCCATCTCGGACGTCAGCTCCGCTCCGCGCTCAACGGCTTTTTGAAGATGCCCGTCAAACGGCATAAGCCCGGGAGTGCGGAAGATAATGTCGAAGTCGAGATGCTCAAGATAATCCTCGCCGAGGCAAAACTTTGCGCCGAGCTTTGAAAGCTCCGTATGCTCCTGCCCCAGCTGCTCGGCAGTGCGCTTATCGCAGGCCGTTACGTCGCAGCCCGAAGCAAGAAGCTTCTTAATTAGCGGCGTGTTGCTCACACCAATACCGATAACGCAAATGCGTTTGTGTTTTATGCTGTCTATATATTCATTCAAAGTCATGCTTAAAGCCTCCTGTTAACTAATATATTATACGGCGGCAAACGTTTAAAGACAAGAATTTTCTATTGACGAAAGCGTGAATAATGGGTAAAATAATCAAATGAGTGGGTCGAACGACCGCGGGTGCATTCCGAAAGGAAGTACATGAGGAAAGTCCGGGCTCCATAGGGCAAGGATAGCGGGTAACGCCCGCCAGGGGTGACCCTCGGACAAGTGCAACAGAAATATACCGCCGAGCAATCGGTAAGGGTGGAAAAGTGAGGTAAGAGCTCACTCGTCGCATGGAGACATGTTGATGCTGTAAACTCTATCCGGAGCAACGCCGTGGGAGGACATGTGATTGGCCCGATCGTCCTCGGGAGGCGGCTTGAGCCTGCCGGCAACGGCAGGATTAGATAGATGGTCGTTTAAGACAGAACCCGGCTTACAGACTCGCTCAATATACGGAAAAAACCGCCGTGTCAGGCGGTTTTTTTCTTATTCCCACTTTGCCCAGATATCCGGCGCGTAGCCGACGGTCGCCTGCTTGCCGTTGCGGACGACCGGTGTTTTAATAAGCCATGGGCATTCAAAAAGCTTTTCAAGCTTTGCGTCATTTGACGCAAGGTATTGAATAAGCGGATAGTCAACGTCGTTTTCATTGATCATATTATCAAGACCGACGGCATTTTTCACAGAGTTCAGCTCTCCCCTGCTCATGCCGAATTTCATGATATCAACGAACTGATATTTTATTCTGCGCTCTTTAAAATAACGCTCGGCCTTTTTTGTGTCAAAGCATTTGCTTTTGCCGAAGATTTGAATATTCACAGCGCCTTCTCCATAACTTTAAGAATATTATTCCTGAAAATATCGCAAACAAGCTGCTCGGAATAGTTGTGCCTGAGCAGCGTTTCGTATATTCTGCCAAGATCCTGAACGCCGCTTATGCCGCGCGGCATTTCTTCAATACCGTCAAGGTCACAGCCGAGGAAAACAGATTTTTCCCCACCAAGAGACATAAAGTGCTCAATATGCGCAAAAACAGCGTCAATATTGCGTCCGAGGCCGAGAAATTTGGGATAGAGGTTTATTCCGGCTCCGCCGCCCTGACGAACCAATGCCAAAAACTGCTCATCGCTGAGATTGCGAGGAACGTTGCAGACTGCTTTTGAGTTTGAGTGTCCGGCAATAACGGGGCGCGTGCTTATCTCGAGCGTATCCCAGAATCCGCGTTCGGATATATGAGACATATCGAGCATTATCCCAAGCTCCTGCGCTCGCATAACAAACTGCCGGCCTTTATTCGTAAGCCCGGTACCGCCGTCCATGGCAGCGCCGCAGAGCAAATTGTCGTGATTCCATGTTAGGTGTGCTATTCGCACGCCGCGAGCATATGCGGAGTCTATATCCTCTATCTGCTCTGCACCTTCAATAGATAGCACAGCCGCGATCTTCCCCTCATTCTCCGTCGCGACTATATCCTGAAAATTCAGACATAGCTTTGCCATGTCTGAATTTTCTTCTATCTGGCGCAGGAAAAACGCAATCGATCTGTCTGCAAAGGCGACGGGATCAGGATCGTCAACAGCGCAGATCGCGAATACCTGACCTGCCGGAGCGTATGCCGCGAGCCGTTCGAGATCAAGCTGCATTTTATTGCGGCGCAATATCTCGCCCTTTTCAAGTGCGTGCGTGGCTGTATCGCAGTGACAATCAAAAACAGGAACGCTCATTATACCTCTGAAATAAGCGGCAGAATCATGGGACTGCGCTTGGTGGTCTTATAAAGATAAGACGAAACGTTGCTCTTTATCCTGCTTTTTATTGCAGACCAATCTTTAACTCCGCTCTCTTCACATGCAAGAACGGTTTCCTTTGTAACGCGCTTTAGCTCCTCAAGCATGTCTTCTGATTCCTTAACATAGACAAAGCCGCGAGTGAGTATTTCCGGATCGGACAGCATTGCATTATCCCAGGAGGAAAGCGTGACAACGATGACGACCATGCCGTCCTCGGCAAGTCTGTGCCTGTCGCGCATTACGACGCTGCCGACGTCGCCAACGCCCATGCCGTCAACCATAACGGCGCCGGACTGGACCGAGCCGTTGAGCTTGACGCTTTTCTTTGAAATCTCAATTATCTTGCCGTTTTCGGCAATGACAACATTTTTCGGATCAACGCCCATAAGGCGGCCAAGCTCGGCATGCTTTACGAGCATGCGGTATTCGCCGTGAACGGGGATAAAAAATTTCGGGCGAACCAGCGCCAGCATCATCTTCTGCTCCTCCTGAGAGGCGTGACCGGAAACGTGAAGCGCGGTGTTGCGGTCATAAATGACCTCGGCGCCCTTGTGGAACAGCTCGTCGATGACCTTGCTGATCATGTTTTCATTGCCCGGAATTGCGGATGCGGATATTATGACCCTGTCGCCGGGGGCAATGTTTATCTGCCTGTGCTCCGAAAAAGCCATGCGATACAGAGCGGACATAGTCTCGCCCTGCGAGCCGGTCGAGATTATTACGACCTTATCCTTGGGTAGCTTGTTGATCTGAGCAAGATCAACGAGCACATTTTCCGGCGCGTTAAGATATCCCAAAACGGTTGCGACGCGAAGAATATTTTCCATACTGCGCCCGGTGATCGCAACCTTGCGCTTATATTTTGCGGCAACGTCGATTATTTGCTGCAATCTGTGAACGTTAGACGCAAAAGTCGTTATGATAATACGCTGGTCGCAGTTTTTAAACAGCTTATCGAAAGTCTCGCCGACCTTGCGCTCAGAAGCGGACAGCCCCGGCTTTTCGACGTTTGTGGAGTCGCTAAGCAGTGCGAGCACACCCTCATTTCCGAGCTGGCCAAATCGAGGAAGGTCAATGACCTTGCCCTGAACAGGCGTGAGATCAATCTTAAAATCGCCGGTGTGCACGATCGTTCCGATAGGCGTTTTTATTGCAAGTGCAACAGCGTCTGCAATGCTGTGGTTAACTGCAATAAATTCAACGCTGAAGCAGCCGAGGCGGAATACATCGCCGGCTTTTTTGGTGAATATCTGAGTATTGTACAGCAGATCATGCTCTTCGAGCTTGAGTTCAATAAGCGCCGCAGTGAGCGGAGTCGCGTATATGGGAACGTTCAGGTCATGAATAACGTAGGGCACTGCACCAATGTGATCCTCGTGCCCGTGGGTTATAACAATGCCGCGCACCTTTTCGGCATTTGCCTTGAGATATGAAATGTCCGGTATGACAATGTCGATGCCGTACATATCCTCGTCCGGAAAGCCAAGTCCGCAGTCAACAACGATTATATCCGTGCCAAATTCAATGGCTGTCATATTCTTGCCGATCTCTCCAAGACCGCCAAGGGGAATGATTTTAAGCTTATGAGTCATATATTAACCTCCATTTGAGTGATTATTTCCGAAAACGCAAAGTAAAGGGACCCTCACGACAACTGCCCCGATACGCAGCGTGCCGTGAAGCTTTCCCCCTCTAATATTCGGTATGTAGTAATTTTTATCGTACAGGAATTATAACCTGTTTATCACATTTCAATTCTGCCCTCAAGAGCCCGAAGAAGTGTAGCATCATCGGCAAACTCAAGATTTGAACCGACAGGGATGCCGTATGCAAGACGCGTCACCTTAACGTCAAACGGCTTCAAAAGGCGCGAAATATACATGGCGGTAGCCTCGCCCTCCGTGTCGGGGTTTGTTGCCATGATTATCTCTTTGATCTCGCTGTCGTCGGCAGCGACGCGATGTATAAGCTCGCTTATGCGAATATCGTCGGGACCGACATGACTTATGGGCGAAAGAACACCGTGCAGAACATGATACACGCCATTATACTCATGGCTGCGCTCGATTGACAATACGTCGCGAGGCTCGGAGACAACGCATACGATGCTTTTGTCGCGCTTGGTGCTTGCGCAAACTGAACACACCTCACCCTCGGTAAGGTTCTGGCATATCTTGCAGCAGCATACATTCTTCCTTGCTTCCAAAATCGCGTTTGCAAAGCTTTCGCCCTCGCCCTCCGGCAACGAAAGAACGTGGAACGCAAGTCTCTGCGCGCTTTTGCGGCCGATACCGGGGAGAGATGCAAATTTATCTATCAGGTTTTCAAGTGAAGCAGGGAAAAACGGCATTTATATTATCTCCAATAAGTGTTTATGCGTTTCTGATCGCATCAATTTGTGCTTTCCTGTCCGGCTTTCCGAAAACGGCGCTTCCGGCAACAAGAACAGTGGCTCCGGCATCTTTTACGAGCTTTGCCGTCACGGGATCAACACCGCCGTCAACCTCCAGCTCGCAGGCAAGGCCTCTTTTGTCGATCTCTTGTCTGAGCTCGGCTATCTTAGGCAGCTGATCGTGCATAAAGCTCTGACCACCGAAGCCCGGTTCTACCGTCATGACCAGAGCCATATCGAGCCGATCTATAAATGGGTACAGGACGCTCGCAGGCGTTCTCGGCTTGAGCGCAAGGCCGACCTTTTTCCCGTTTTCCTTAATGATATCAATAGCATCAGATATGTTCTGATAAGAGTCCGCCTCGACATGGAACATGACAAGATCGGCGCCGGCATCGCAAAAAGCCTTTGCGTATCTGACAGGCTTATCGATCATCAGATGAACGTCGAGAAACATCTCGGTCATTTTCCGCACAGACTTCAAAACGGGAATGCCGATTGAAATGTTAGGGACAAAAAATCCGTCCATAACATCAAAATGAACATATTCCGCGCCGGCAGAACGTATATCTTCAATCTCGGCACCGAGCTTCGTGAAATCGGCAGAGAGGATCGAGGGCGCAATCTTTATCATATCAATAACCTCGGAAAAGCAGGCGGCATAAAATGTTGCAGCGGTAAAGTGCGCACAGCCGCTTTTATATACGGGGGCGCTGCGGTGCCCCCGGTCTGCGCACAATTATAAACATTATACAGCAGTTTTGTATGAATTACAAGAGCTACAAAGTAAAATAGCAGAGGGAAACCGTGATTTCCTTCTGCTATTAATATTATTTACTATTCGGGGAGCTTACAGACATCGATCCACTCGATGGCATTTGAGTATTTATACAGCTCATCAAGATCAAGCTCAATTGCGCTGTTTGCGCTTCCGACCGCCGGGAACACGGTTTCAAAGCGCTTGAGGCTTTCGTCAAGATAAACATCGATACCGTCGTTTATGCCAAATGGGCACACGCCGCCAACAGGATGGCCGACTATACTAAGAACCTCTTCGGGTGCGAGCATTTTGGCCTTCATGTGGAATTTTTCCTTGAACTTGTGGTTGTCGATCCTTGCGTCGCCTGCTGCGAGGATCAGGATGCAGCTGTCATCCTTTTTGAAAGAGAGTGTCTTTGCGATCCTTGCGCCTTCAACACCGAGCGCAAGCGCTGCAAGCTCGACCGTTGCACTTGAAACATCGAACTCACGCACTCTGTCTTCCATTCCGAACTGTCTGAAATATGCTCTGCCTTTTTCTATGGACATGCCGATCCACCTTACTTGAGAATAATTTTGTTGAAGTTTTTCTTGCCGCGCTTGAGAACTACGCCGGCTTTGAGCTCGTCTGTCGTGAAACTGCGGCCGATATCGCTTACCTTCTCGTCATTTGCGGAAATGCCGCCCTGCTGGATATTGCGGCGAGCTTCCGACTTTGAAGAGCAAAGGCCGGTGAGAACGAGTGCACTCATAACGTCAATAGCGCCGTCTGCAAGATCTGTTTCCGAAAGCTCGGTCGTCGGCATTTCGCCGGACGCACCGCCGCCGAACAGAGCCTTTGCCGAAGCCTCGGCCTTCTTTGCCTCTTCTTCGCCGTGAACAAGTGAGGTAAGCTCGAATGCAAGAATTTCTTTTGCTTTGTTAAGCTGAGAGCCTTCCCAGCTGTCCATCTCGTTGATCTGCTCGAGCGGCAGGAAGGTCAGCATACGCAGGCACTTGAGAACGTCGGCATCGTCAACATTGCGCCAGTACTGATAGAAATCGTAGGGCGAGGTCTTGTTGGGATCAAGCCATACAGCGCCGGCCGCGGTTTTGCCCATCTTTTTACCCTCTGAGTTGAGCAGAAGCGTAATTGTCATTGCGTGAGCATCCTTGCCGAGCTTGCGGCGAATAAGCTCTGTGCCGCCGAGCATATTCGACCACTGATCGTTGCCGCCAAACTGCATATTGCAGCCGTAGTGCTGGAACATGTAGTAGAAGTCGTAGCTCTGCATTATCATGTAGTTAAACTCAAGGAAGCTGAGGCCCTTTTCCATGCGCTGCTTGTAGCACTCGGCGCGAAGCATGTTGTTTACCGAGAAGCATGCACCGACCTCGCGAAGAAGCTCAATGTAGTTAAGCGGCTTGAGCCATTCGGAGTTGCGAAGCATTATAGCCTTGCCCTCGGAGAAGTCAATGAATTTCTCCATCTGCTTCTTAAAGCACTCGGCATTGTGCGCTATTGTTTCCTCGGTGAGCATCTGGCGCATATCGGTTCTGCCGGAGGGGTCACCGATGAGCGTAGTACCGTCGCCTATAAGAGCGATGGGTCGATTTCCTGCCATTTGCAGACGCTTCATAAGACACAGAGCCATGAAGTGACCGACGTGCAGAGAGTCGGCGGTGCAGTCAAAGCCGATGTAAAACGTGGCTTTGCCGTTATTGATCATGTCTTTTATCTGATCTTCATTGGTTACCTGCGCGATAAGCCCTCTTTCGACCAATTCTTCGTAAATACCCATTAGTTTTTCTCCTTTTTCATTATATCTTCGGCCGTTTTGGCCATGAATGCAATTATTTCACTGCAATTTATATTGCCCTTTAGATCTGCACAGCGCACATAGCCGTACTTTTCGCGTGCAATGGCAACACACTGCTTCGTGATCATGGCAATTTTGTCTTTTGCCCCGGTATCGCTGCCGTCATTAAACGGAAACACAAGGCCCTCTGCCATTATCGCTCCGGTAACTGCGCCGCATAGCTCTCCGCATCTTGCGCCGCCTCCAAAGCCTGCGGAAAGTGCAAGCGCGGTTTTCTCGTCCATGCCGGTATATTCGCAGCACGCGGCAAAAACCGACTGTGCGCAATTATAACCGCTTTTGTGGTAATCCAATGCTCTTTGTCCAATATCCATAGCTGCCTCCTGTAAAAAAGCCCCCTGTCCTAAGACAGAGGGCGTTGTGAACGCGGTACCACCTCTATATGCTCCATTCTCACGAATAAAGCCTCGGTGAGTGCATGACTCACGCGCTGTATCGGGCGCACCCGTCATCGCCTACTGACAGTTTCAGCGAGCCGCTCCAAGCCGTATTCATTCATCCTCGCTCTCCCCTTTTCAGCAAACAGGGTCTCTCTGTGCAGCAAAAAATGAATTACTTCTGCTTTTCAACGCGTTTTCGTGTGAGATTATACTAAACTAATCGTTTCTTGTCAACTTATATTTATCCGCTGCCGCAAGCTGCTCCTCGGCTCCGGCAAGGGTCGTTTCCGTGATAACGTCGCCGCCGTAGAGCCTTGCAAGCTCCATGCGTCTGCCCTGACGGTCAAGCTCTTTTACGACAGTGAAGGTTTTTCCGTCCCTTTCGGCCTTTTCGATCTTATCGTGACTGTCGGCCAAGGCTGCGATCTGAGGCAGATGCGTTATGCACAGAACCTGCTTGCCGCGCGAGAGATCGCTCATTTTTTCGCCTACGCGCTGAGCGGCAACACCCGAAACACCGGTGTCAATTTCGTCAAACACCATAGTCTCGATAGGGTCGTTATCAGAAAATGCGGTTTTCATTGCAAGCATTATTCGGCTAAGCTCGCCGCCGGATGCAATTTTTGATATTCTTCCAAGCTCCATGCCGGCATTTGCCGATATAAGAAACCTGACCTCGTCGGCGCCTGTTTTATCGAACCCAAGTACGGATTCCATTGGTTCAACGGATACCTTGAACCTCACAGACGGCATGCTGAGATCACGAAGCTCACTGCAAATGCGCGCTTCAAGCTTTTCGGCAGCTTTTTTGCGGCATACAGTTAGCGCCGCAGCTTTTTTTGTGCAATTATCCTTGTGCTCATTAAGCTGTTTCTCAAGCTTTTTGAGCATGTCGTCAGAGTACTCAAGCATAGCAAGCTCACGCCTGCTATCGTCAAGTATCTTGAGCATTCCCTCCTCGTCAGCGTTATATTTTCTGCCGAGACGCCTGAGTTGGTTTGTGCGCGTTTCGATGCGGTCGTACTCATCGGGAGAGAATTCAAGACCATCGCGAAAGTCGCGTATACGCTCGGCAGCGTCATAGATCAATGACGACGCGTTGCCTATGATTTCGGCCGTTTCGCGCAGCTCGTCGGATATTAAAGCGGCTTTGCTTATCAGCGCGGACGCTTCATCGACAAGCGAGCCGGCGTTTTCATCGCAGGCATACAATGCGCTGTATGCTCCGTCGAGTGCTTCTGTAAGCTTTTCGGAATTTCGCAAAAGGTCGCGGCGGGCGATAAGCTCATCCTCCTCGCCCACTTTAAGCTGAGCGTTTTCAAGCTCTTCTATGCGATAACGCAGACTGTCGGCCAAGCGTTCCTTTTCCGCTTCGTCCATGGACAGCTTGTCCATCTCGCGCTTGCAGGCTGTATATTCTCTGTAAGCCTCACTAAATGCCGCAAGCTCGTTTGATGTTTTGCCGAATCCGTCGAGGTAAGCAAGGTGCGAATCTTCGTCCATAAGCTGGCGGCCGTCATTTTGTCCGTGGATATCCAAGAGGAGCGAGCCAAGCTGCCGAAGCTGCGAAACCGTCACGGGATTTCCGCATACGCGGCAGTTATTTTTACCGTCTGCAGATATCTTGCGGCGTATGATTATCTCGTCCTCAGGCTCAAAATCATTATCCTCGAACCATTTTGCGGCGGCGTCGGTTTCAAAAACCGCCGACACAACGCCGTATTCGGCCCCGGTGCGCACAAGCTCGCGGCTTGTGCGAGCGCCGAGCACAGCACCGAGCGAGTCGACAATGATTGACTTACCGGCACCGGTTTCGCCGGTCAGAACGGTTAATCCCTTGCCGAACTCAATATCCGCTTTTTCAATTACAGCAATATTTTCAATATGCAGCTGTGTAAGCATAGGAGACCTCTTTATCAGAACATTTCTTCTATCTCATGGCAGAAATCCTCTGCCGCTTTATTATCCTTCATCGCCAAAAATGCGGTATCGTCGCCGGCAAGCGTTCCGGCAAGAGTTTCAATATGCATCGAATCGAGAGTCGAGCACGCGGCCGATGCAAGGCCGGGAAGCGTCTTAATGACGATGATATTCTGTGCGACAGCATACGATGTGACGCTTTCTCTGAAAATTTTGCGAAGGCGCTGCTCGCGATCATTATTTCGCGATTTGCCGCTGACAACATAGTGGTATTTACCGCTGTTGCTAAGCTCTTTTACAAGATGGAGCTGCTTTATATCTCTTGAAAGCGTTGCCTGAGTGCTGGGGATACCGTGCTCGGCAAGCGCTTTTATCAGCTGGGCCTGTGTCTCGATCTCCTGATCGGAGATTATCTGGAGAATAACGCTTTGTCTTGAATCTTTCAACTAAGTTTCCCCTTTCAGTCAACTTTGTATTGCAGTTTTTCAAATGTTGAATCATAAAAGCTGCGCTCGCCAAGATGTACGAGGTTTGCAAGCTTTGACGAGCGGCGAACGATGACGATATCCTCGTTTGCAAGCTCAAATCCGTCGGTTCCGTCAACGGATACATACGCGCGGCGATCGTGAAGCTTTTCCGCTTTAATGGTTATCTTGTGCTCGGATGACAGAACAAAGCTTCTTGAGCCTATATAATGGGCACAGATCGGCGACACTATAAAGTTGTATGCCTCAGGTTCAACGATCGGGCCGCCTGCCGACATTGAGTAGCCGGTGGAGCCTGTCGGCGTTGCGACGATAACACCGTCGCCCGAGTAGCTCATTATCCTTTCACCGTCGCACCGGGCGGTGAGCTTTATGCAGTCGCCCATGCCGTGAATAACGGCGTCATTGAGTCCGATATCGGTGTAAATTACCTCTCCGTTTCGGATAAGCTCAACGTCTATCATCATTCTGAAGCTTGAGGAGTAGTTTCCTGCGGCGGCTTCAAGTATCCGGCCGATATCCTCCGGCTCGATCGACGCCATAAAGCCCTTGGTTCCGAGGTTTACCCCAAGCATGGGGATCTGAGTGTGGTTAAGATACCTTGCGGTGTGCAGAATGGTGCCGTCTCCGCCGATGACGATATACAAGGCCGCGCGCTCCGTAACGGCGCTCCACGCGGTAAGCTCGACATCGTCGGGGATGACCTTGGCATCGTGCGCTCCGAAAACCGGGCAGATCGCAACCTCATATCCGCCGCTTTTTAATAACTGTTTTGCCTTTTTTGTAAGCTCAAGGCCGCTGTCCCTATATGGATTTGGGCACAACACTATCAGTTCGGACATTTTTACCTCACAGTTTTTCGTGCGAGGCTTCAACGATAGCCTGCGCATCTATAATTGGGGCATCAAAGCTGCCCTTTTTCATGTAGCATAGATACTCAATGTTTCCCTCGGGCCCCTTTATCGGCGAAAAATCCAGCCCCATAACTGTCATCCCGACGCTCGGCGCAAAATCGAGAATGCTCTCGATAACCGAAAGGTGGACGCCTTTGTCCCTGACAACGCCTTTTTTTCCGACCTCTTCCCTGCCGGCCTCAAACTGCGGCTTGATAAGGCACACAAGCTCTCCGCCGTCCTTGAGCAGCGAGCACACAGCCGGAAGAACAAGCTTAATAGATATGAACGACAGATCCATAACGGCCATGTCGATAGGCTCGGGGATCTGATCAGAGCTAATGTACCTTATATTGGTGCGCTCCATATTTATAACACGCACGTCCTGCCTGAGACTCCACGCAAGCTGACCGTATCCCACATCGACCGAATACACTTTTTTTGCCCCGTTTTGCAGGAGAACATCAGTAAATCCACCGGTGGACGCACCGCAGTCGATGCAGACCTTATCCTCCGGATCCACAGGAAAGACCTTGAGTGCCTTTTCGAGCTTGAAGCCTCCCCGGCTGACGTACGGGAGCGCAGCCCCCTTTACTTCAACGTTTGCGTCAGGTGATACCTGCATACCCGGCTTATCGGCACGCTGTCCGTTAACAAATACAAGTCCGCTCATTACAGTGGTCTTAGCTCTTTCCCTGCTCTCGGTAAGACCAAGGTCAAAAACAAGCTGATCGAGTCTTATTTTTTTCATTATTCACCCCTGACCAGCTTTTCGGCTGCTTTTGCAAGACTGTTTTCATCAAGTCCGCAGTGTCTTATCAGTTCGGGCACTGTACCCTGAACGACAATGCCGCTGCCAAGATTCGGAGTATATGCGCATTCTATCTTAACACCTGCGCGCTCGGCATAGGCGAGGATCTCATCGGCAATGCATCCGGTTTGGCAAACCTGCTCACTCATAAGAAAGCGCCCAGTTTCCCGCATAGAGTCAATAATATCGGCATAATAGCCGCTGTCAAGGCGCGAAAGCTTATAGACATCGGCATAAATGCCCTTATCGGCGAGTATGTCCGCCGTATTGAGTGCAATGTTTATATCAGTTCCGTATGCGGCGATAGTTATGTCGTTTCCGCTGCGGAGATGAGTGCAGCCTTCTGTATGGCAATCGGTGTATCGGCCTTCGCCGCCGCGCGGATATCTGATCGCGACAGGGCCGGACATACGGTTTACGGCCTCGTCAAGCATAGCTTCAAGCTCGGCAAAGTTTGCCGGGCACAGCACCTGCATGTGCGGAACTGAGCGCAGATAGCTGATATCAAAAGCGCCGTGGTGAGTTTCGCCGTCGTTTCCGACAAGGCCTGCTCTGTCAACGCAGAAAACAACATGCAGATCCTGAAGCGAAACATCGTGGATGAGCATATCATATGCGCGCTGGAGAAATCCCGAGTATATTGCGACGACAGGCAAAAGCCCCTGCTTCGCCATGCCGGCAGCCATTGAAACTGCATGCTCCTCGGCTATGCCGACATCGAAAAATCTATCCGGAAATCGCTCGGAAAACCCGGTAAGACCTGTTCCGGCGCACATTGCGGCGGTTATGGCTACAATATTATGGTTTGTCTCGGCAAGCTGCGTAAGCTTATTGCCGAAAACATACGAAAAGCACGGCTTTGCTTCAGACATTTTACCGGTAACGGGATCAAATCTACCGACTCCGTGGTACTTATCAGGGTGCTCCTCGGCGTATGCGCAGCCCTTTCCCTTTTTGCTTATAACATGCACAAGCACTGGCGTGTTCATTTCCTTGGCCCAGCGGATGACCGTTTCAAGCTGGTCAACATCATGTCCGTCAACGGGGCCGAGGTAATATATGCCCATAGAGTCGAACATATTCGACGGCAATATCGACTTTTTGAGAGCTTCTTTGAGCTTATGGCTTGCGTTATAAATGCCGTCCATTCCGCTGACAGCCTGCCTGTACCAACGCTTGAAGTTGATATACCCGGGCTTTACGCGTTCTTTTGACAGCAACTTTGCTATACCACCGACGTTGCCGTTGATGCTCATGCCGTTATCGTTAAGAATTATTACAATCGGCTCGCTGCTTCCGCCGACATTGGCAAGGCCCTCATAGGCAAGGCCGCCGGTCAGCGCGCCATCACCTATAACGGCGCAAACGCTGTAGTTTTCACCCTTTATGGTTCTCGCGCGAGCCATGCCGAGAGCGACCGACACCGAGTTTGAAGCGTGGCCGGCGATGAAAGCGTCGTCATCGGCTTCGTAGGGCTTGGGAAACCCGGATAAGCCGCCGTAGCAGCGCAGAGTGCCGAATGCGTCGCGTCGGCCTGTTATTATTTTGTGAGCATAGCTCTGATGGCCGACATCGAACACGATTCTGTCCACCGCGCTGTCATAAACTCTGTGCAGCGCAACGGTAAGCTCGACAGTGCCGAGATTGGATGCAAGATGTCCTCCTGTTTTGGAAACGTTTTCAATAATAAACTCGCGAAGCTCGGCGCAAAGCTGAGGAAGCTCGTTTTTATTGAGGCGTTTTATATCGTTAGAGGAATTGACTTTATTCAGGATATTCAAAACAAAACCTCGTATTTAACTAAATATTCGTAAAATATACTATTTTACAGTATAACAAACCGCGGCGAGGATTACAAGTGACATTCGCCGCGGTTTTACAGATTATTCACTTCATTTTCTTCTCGTTACCATGGAATCGGCAAGGTCGCAGAGAAACTTCGTGTCGTTAAACGTGCCGCAAAGCGCGCTTTTCGCCTTATTTGTCAGCTTTTCGACCATTTCCATGCATCTTTCCTCGCCGAGCAGAGCCATGTATGTATTCTTATGCTCCTGCGCATCCGAGCCTACGGGCTTTCCAAGCTCCTCGCTTGTGCTGATAACGTCCAGAATATCGTCGCGGATCTGGAACGCCGCGCCGACGCAAGCACCGTAATGTGCGGCGGCTTCGAGCATCTCTTCGCTTCCTCCGGCGGCTGCAACGCCCATGCGGCACGCGGCGATAAGCAGCGCTCCGGTCTTTCGCAAATTGATGTCGTCAAGCTCGTCTTCCGTAAGCTGCTTACTCTCGCCAACCATATCGAGATACTGCCCGGCACACATCCCGTCGCTGCCTACGGCGTCGGCAAGGATCTCCACGCAGGCAATCTTGTTCTCTGCCGGAAGCTCGCTTCGAGCTATTGTACCGAATGACTCGGCCTGAAGAGCGTCGCCTGCCAGCGTTGCGGTGCATTCACCGTAAACAACATGATTTGTCGGCTTGCCGCGGCGAAGCTCATCATTGTCCATGCACGGCAGATCATCGTGAATGAGGCTGTAGGTATGCAGCATTTCTATTGCGCACGCAACAGGAAGGGCTTTTTCAATATCTCCGCCGGAAATGCGGCAAAACTCAAGAACAAGCGTCGGGCGTATGCGCTTACCGCCGGCTGTAAGGCTGTAATGCATTGATTCAAGAAGCCCGTCGTAGCTCAGCTGCGAGGGATTAAAAAACTCCGAAAGCTTTAAATCTACAAGGTTTTTATATTCCTTTGCCGTCATATCACTCACCAAACGGAAGCTCCTCCGGCTCTCCGTCCTGACCTTTCCTGAGCTTTACGACCTTCTGTTCTGCTTCATTGAGCAGCGTGTCGCAATTGGATATGAGAGACGTTCCCTCTTCAAAAAGCTTCAGCGATTCGCTCAGGGGCGCGTCTCCGCGCTCGAGCAGCTTGACGATCTCGTCAAGGCGCTTTACCGAATCCTCAAAGCTCATTTTATCTTTAGCCATGGCTTTTTGCCTCACTTTCATCTACAGTGCATTTTATAAGTCCGTCGCTGACGCTGAGACTGAGCTTATCACCCTTATTCACATCGCCGACGCTTTTTATAAGCTTGCCGCTTTCGCTTGATGCGATGGCATAGCCCCTGCCGAGGACCTTGAGCGGACTCATAGCATCAAGCGATGCCGCAAGCGCAACGAATTTATGCCTGTTTGCCGCATTTGTCTTTTCGGCAGCGGCAATAAGCTTGCCGCGAACATAGTCAAGCTCTGTGCGCTTGGTATCGACATACGCCATTGGGTCAAGAAGAACACGGCGGTTTCTTATATCGTCGAGCCGAGTGTTCATGCGGCTGAGGCTTTTCTGCATAGCCTGCGTCTGACGTATGTTCATATTCATAAGATACTCGCGTATCTCGGCTTCGTCGGGAACAGCGATCTCTGCCGCGTTGGATGGAGTGGAGGCACGGACATCCGCAACATAGTCGGATATCGTAACATCCGGCTCATGCCCAACGGCGGAGATAACAGGCAGCTCGGATTCATATATTGCCCTTGCCACTCGCTCGTCGTTAAAAGCCCACAGGTCTTCGATCGAGCCGCCGCCGCGGCCTGTTATTATGAGGTCCGCGACCTTATGCTTATTTGCGTAGCGTATCGCACCGACTATCTCCGGCGGAGCTTCAACGCCCTGAACACGAACCGGCAAAAGCACGACCTTAGTCATGCTCCAGCGCGTACCGAGTATGCGTATCATATCGTGAACCGCCGCTCCGGCAGACGATGTTATGATCGCGATCTTTTCCGGAAACTGCGGAAGAGGCTTTTTATGAGCCGGGTCAAACAGTCCCTCGGCTGCAAGCTTTGCCTTTAGCTGCTCATAGGCTATCTGAAGATCGCCTGTTCCCTCGGGAATAAGGTCGGTACAGTAAAGCTGATACGCACCGTCGCGCGGAAATACTGATATACGTCCAAAAGCAGTGACGCCCATTCCACTTTCGGGGCGAAAGCGCAGCTTGGACGCACTGCTTTTAAACATAACGCAGCGAAGGCTGCTCTCGGCATCCTTCAGCGTAAAGTAATGATGACCTGAAGGATATATCTTGTAGTTAGATAATTCTCCGCGTACGCAAACTTTGCTCAGAATCGGTTCGCCGTCGATAAGCGTCTTTATCATCTGGTTAAGCTCGGACACGGTGATACTGTTCTGGCTCATCACACAGTCTCCGTTATATTCTGCGTACCTTCGGTCTCTGAGAACTCGCCGCGCATAATGCCGCCGAGAATGCCGTTTATGAACGAAACCGTCTCCGGCTCGTCATAGCCTTTTGCAAGCTCAACAGCCTCGTTAATTGCAGCGTTTGCCGGAATATCGTCCATATACATGATCTCGCTTACTGCACAGCGCAGGATCGCCATAGCGGTTTTCGACATTCTCTCCGGCTTCCAGCCCTGAGCGTATTTTTCAATAAGCTTGTCTATCTGAATGCGATAATCATATACCGTTTTTACAAGACGCGAGATATACTCCTGCTGCTTTTTCTCCGGATATTCGGCAAACAACTCATTTTCATCGGCAAGAGTATCATAATACTCTTTGTTGAAAAACTCATTGAGCAGCTCGTCCACGTCTTTTTCGCTTGTACTTGCATAAAAGCTCAGCTGAACCGCAATTTCTCTGGCGGTAGTTCTCTTCATCCTCAAATACCTCGTGTTTTACTTCTCAAAAGCCACGCCGGAAACGTGAACGTTTATCTCTGCTTTTTCAATACCGGTAACAGCCTGAACGACCTCGCCGACGGAGTTCTGTACCTCACGCGCAACGTTTACTATATTGCAGCCGTAGCGCACAAGAATGATAACGTCAACCTTAACGGTGTCATCAATTATCTGAACGGTGATGCCCTTGGACATGGATTTTATTCCGATAAGCTCGGCTATCTCACCGGTCGTCGTGTTGGAGATTCCGGCAACTCCTTCAACCTCGGTGACGGCTGTGCGCACCATTGCGGAAATGACTTCTTCGGATATATTTATGCTGCCGTTCTCAGCTTTGCAGCTAATGTAATTTTCGCTCATGTTATGCCTCCGTTTTATCTGCACCGTCGGTGCAAAAATTCTGTCATAGTATTGTACCACAACACAAGTCAAAAATAAAGAAAAAAGACGGGAATTTCCCGTCTTTTTTACGATGGAACCTCTATAACATTGAGCTGAGCGGCAGTATACGAGGTTTCGGAGGTTACAGTCTCGGTTATTCTCGCAACGGCAGCTTCGCTAAGTCCGTCTCGAGGCGCCGGAACGGCAACGGTTATGGAGTCCTCGCTCATATACACAACGCAGTCGGAAAAGTCCTTGGCAAGCAGTTTGTTTTCAAGCTGCGATTCCTTCATCGAATAGTTTGCCATAGCGGATATTGACGTCATGGCGGAGTCTATCGTCTCCTGAGAAGCCGTGTCGGATTTCACCGCATCTTCGAGCAGCTTTATTGCCTCATCTCGCGATACCTGACGATTGAGTCTGGCTTCGGCAAAGTAGCCGGTTGAGCTTTTTGTGTTTGCCGCTTCATACGCTTCGTTTGCCGCCTTCATCGCCGCGTCCTCGGCCTTGACCATAGCAGGGTCTGCCGTTCCCCACTTGTTGTTGTACGACCAGTTGAGATACACCGCCGCACATACGAGCAGCAGTACCGCCGCAATAGTCACGTTTCTTTTAAGATGCTTCATTTTACCCTCCTATATTCGGCGCAGTTTTTATTACCTGAATACTGTCGCTTGAAAAGCCCGTGAAAGCTTCAACAGCTTTGATGACCGACAGCCGCACAGCGGCATCATCCGCACCGTCGCACACGATAACGGCACCGGTATCGGACAAAAGCGCAGTCACATTGCCGACACCGTCGCATCTTTGCAGCACCGTCGCAAGCCGCTGCTCATCCGTCTGGGAGCTTATGCTCCGGCTCGAGCTTTCGCCTATCGGTAGGAGCATTATTATCAGTCCGAGCACGAGCGCGAGCAGCGGATATTTAAACTTATTCAGTTGAGCTTTGAGTTTGTCACCCATTTTCACCGTCGCTCCAATCCTGATTTTCTACGCTTATGCCGAGCTGCGTCTGAATGCAGTCGGAAAGCTTTCCTCTCTGATTTTCATCCGCTTCGGATACGATGCGTACCTCGTGCGGATACCAGTAGCCGTCGGTGCTCCACTCTGCCGTTACAGTGACTTCGGCAAGCTCTGTGCCCGTTTCATCGGCTTTGTCCAATATATATGCCCGGCATTCGTCCTCTATGATAGTCCGATTCAAATTTTTGCTGTACTGCTCTCCCTGTGTGGTATACTGCTCGGCGTCGAGCCTGCATCGTGCCATCGCTTTTGAATACGCATCAAAGTCAAGTTCCGATAAAGGTGAAACGATAGCGGCACACATTGCCACTGCGCAGAGAATTTTGAGTGCATTTTTAACTCTGCCATCCGGCGAGAGCATGAGTGCAATTGAGCACACGATGCCTGTGTATACAACCGCGTGCAGCCATTGACTGAATATATCCGTCATTATCCACCCACAGCCTTTATAGAAACCGCCATTGATACAAACAGGATCAACGCACAGCAGCCGACAAGTCCGAGGAGCATTCCTACCGCCGAACCAATACAACCTGTTAGCTCACCCAGTCTTGCACAGCCAAACGATTTGACTGCAGCCGCCGTTAACTTATAGCCTACGTAGTTGAGCGCCATTACAGCAAACGGAGATACGCAAATCGCAAGCAGCGCTACCATGCCGAACACGCCGAGCGTATTTCGCATTGCTTCAGCCCCTGCGACCACGGTTCCGGCAGCGTCAGATATTATTCCGCCAACAACCGGCAGCGCGGTCGAGATAGCGGTTTTTGCAAGCTTTGAGGCAACAGCATCGCCGCCCGACGCAACGATTGAGCTTATACTTATATACGCAGTGAAGCCGAGGGCTGCCGCAGTCATTAAAAGCGTGCATGCACGCTTTAAAAGTGCGGATATATCCTTTAGACTTTTGCTGCCAAACGATGAGGACGCCATTCCGGCTGCAAGATAGGCGTATATAACCGGCAATATGACGCTTTGAGCTATTGTCACAAAAGAATCCAAAAACAGTACCGACGCCGCGTATTTCACCGTTGCTGAGGACAGAGTTCCGCACGCGGCTGACGCTGCACACATTGCAGGCAGCAATGTTTTTGAAAAGCCGGACAGTGCCGTTATCACATCGGCACCGGACGACACAAACGAATTAACATCAGACACGCTTATTATCGCTATTGCCGCGCATCCGCCGAGCGAGACATACTCGGGAGCATCATCGCAGAACACCGTGAGTACGGCGCATATTACGGCAACGGCGATTATGCTCAGGGAGCGCTTTATCACTCCGCTCAGGCCGCCGGACAGCGTCTCGGTGAAAGCGCTTTCTATCCGAGAAAGTCCGTCGCTTGCCGGCTGAGTCGCTTCGCCTGCAAGGTCTCGGGCATAATCGGGCAGCGAGTCTTGAAGCGAGGCCTCGTCATAAGGCGCTGCACTGCACGGCGTTATCAGAAGTAGCGAAAATATAAAAATAAATATAAGTTTTTTCATATCAGTCCGCCGATCGTTTCCAAAAGTGAGCTTATTACCGGAATCGCCGTGAACAGCGCTGCGGCAGAGCCTAACATTTCAAGCGACGAGGCGATGCCGCTTTGCCCTGCATCCTTGCACAGACCGGAGCCTATCTTTACGATTATAGCAATTCCGACGCATTTGATTATCGGCATGAACAGCGCCGAGCTGAGGCCTGTTTGTCCAATAGCATAGCGGACAAGCTCCATTATGCTGCCGAAAAGCTGCGCCGCAGCAAAGCAGATAACAGCCGCTGCCGCAATGGCCACGGCAAGTCCGATCTCCCCGTTGTTCTTTTTTATCAGCAGAATGCAAATCGCCGAAACCGCCGCAATCGCAGATGCTTTTATTACTATCTCCATCAGAGCTGAAAAAGATTTTTTATGAGCTCAAAAAGCTCACTGATCTTTTGAACCACCACAATGAGTACGACTACCAACGCCGTGATCGTCGTCATAAGTGCCTGCTCGTCCCTTCCCGATCGCGACAACAATATGTTCAGAACAGCGACCAGAATACCTACGGCCGCTATTTTAAATATAAGCTCAACTTCCATTTTTCCTCCGGTATACTCAGATAAGCACGATAGCTATAATAAGCCCCGTGGCGCTGCCAATGCCTATGTACATTCTTTTGTTTGAGCTGAGCGATAAACGCAAGGTTTGCTGCTCAAGGCTTATCTCGTTTATGCAACGGTCAATTGCCGTGCACTGCATAGTGCTGTCATATCTTCCAAGGCTTGCTCCCAGCTCCTCAACAGCCGAAAGCGCTCTCTTTGACAAACTTTGCAGATTATCCCGAGCGGCGCTGCACCATATGCCGCAGAACGAATCCTCACCGAGCTTTTCAAAATCGCGCCTTACCTGCGACATGAAACGTCCCACATCTCCGTTTGCCAAGCCAGCCGCTCTTTCAAACGCTTCGTCAAGCGGAGCCGACAAAGTTACGATCTCATTTTTTATAAGCGTCAGCATGGCTATCAGCGTGCCGTAGGTCTTGTCCAGCTCGCTCAGACTGCGAGCTTTCATTATCCCCGCCGCCGTGCAGGAGAGCATTATGAGCATTGCTCCGATCAGATTCATTGCAGCGTCTCCAATCTGTACGAGCGAACCCCGGCATTGTTTTCAATGACGACTATGTTATTAAAAACATCCTGCGCCAAAAGAAATCTGTATACGTTGCGGCGCTTAAGGTCGGAAACAGACGCTGCGTGCGCGGTTGCAATGACACGCACTCCGCATCCGACGGCAGAGGCTGCCGCGCGGCAATCCTCCGGCGAGGATATCTCGTCCATCGCGATAACCTGCGGATTCATTGAGCGTAAGAGCATCAAGGCTGCTTCGGATTTCGGAATGTCGGACATGACGTCGCTCATGGGGCCAATGTCAAACTGCGGCACGCCGCGAAATACTGCCGCAAGCTCGCCTCGCTCGTCGCATACCGCCACTCTGACGCCGGAGCTTGATATGGCTCTTATGCATTCGCGCAGGAAAGTCGTTTTGCCGCCGCCCGGCGGAGAGATGATGAGGACGTTATCCTTAGTGGCACAAAGCTTTTTCAGTACTTCTCCGCCGCAGTTTGTACTCTGCCTTGGTATTCTGATCGAAACCGAGCTTATATCCCGAAGGCCTGTCAGCTTTCCGCCGCTTATCACTCCGGTGCCGCATACTCCGATGCGCAAGCCAAAGCCACAGCTTATAAAGCCCTTGGACATGTCCTGCCAGACGGCATGAAGCGATGCATTTGTCGCTTTTTCAAGCACACAGGCGATATCATCGCGAGTAACTGCTCTATCGGCTATTGCTTCCTCTCTGCCGCCAATCAGCGCACATGGGTATCGTCCGGCTCTTAGTCTGAACTCTTCGGCAGTTTTAAATCTCTCGCCGAGAGCTGCTGCCGTTTTTGACGGCAGCAGCCTGACGGCTTCATCATAAGCGCTTTTCATGTCTACACCACCGGTATGAGCAGCAATCTGTCGGTCGGCACTTCCTCGATTTCGTTTATTTGCTTTATAAGCTCCGTGTCTGAGCCGTATTTTTTTGCAAGCGTCCAGAGATCACCGTCGGTGCAGCGGCACATATACAGCGCTGCGCTTGGCCTTTCGCGTTCAAGCTCTGTTTCATCGACCTCGCTTATCATGTTGATATTATCGTAGTTGAGATATCTTGCCGATATGACTACACATATATCAGCACTCAGACCGTCTCCCTTTGCCGAGGCACTAACGCTGACGGCAGCGACGTGAATCTTATCCGGCCGGCGTCCGTTCTCGGGCAGGTATTGCGCCTTTCCTCTGAGCTTGCACGATCTCAGTGCGCCTTCGCGGTCTTTATATATCAGTTCGGCTGTAACTTGGATAAGCACATCCGTTTCAGATATCTCAGGGCACGCAGCATATACCGCGGCCGCAATAACGGCTTCGGCACCGTAATCGGAATTGTACGAAAGCGTGACTGGGCAGCTTGCGCTTACAGTGTCGATCCCGGTAAGGCAGCTTAGCTCGCTGCTTGAAAGAGCAAGCTCTTTTTTGCATGAGTATGCATCGCATATGTAGCTCACGCTCTGCTCCTGAAGGCATATTATCTGGATCGCTGCGCGGATATCCGCCGAGAGCTTGCCGTCAAACGCTTCAAAATACTGCCCTGTTATCATGTCGCAGGCAATGACCTCGGGGTCGGTGCAGCCGTCCGGCATAGTGAAAAGCTGAGAAAATGGCAGCGAAAATCGCGCTGTTTGAGGGACGCCGGATACAAGATATATCGCTTCGATCTCGGCTGAGCCCTTAACCACAAGTTTTGTGCCGACGACTTCGCTGGTGCTTAGCCTTATACTGCTGAAAGCTCTTACAAAATCCCCACCGCTGAGCTGTTCGGGGACATCCAGCTCATCCTCAACGCTGAGCGTTTTTTCGGAAACGAGTACAATGCTTTTGCATTTAAGCTCGCTTGTTTTGAAATACAGCTTATCCTGCGCGTTCTCGGGAGGCTCGAACCAACACACGTCTGAGTATTTATAGCAGCTAAGCTCCATAACGGTGCTTGTGCTAATTAATATTTTCCTGGGGTTTACTGCCTTAGCGTCAGCATTGAGCGCAAGCAACTTCGTAACGGCAGAGCTTGTGCTGTCAGCCCCCGGTGCACTGAAGTTTATTTCAAACGGAATGGTAGTTCCTACAACGCGCACACCATCGCCCGTTTCGGGAATATACATAACTGTTACGTCAATTTCTCCGTTGACGCTTACAGCATCCTGGCCGACGTTTTTTTCGCGTATTCGACACTGTCGGCGGCAGCTTAGGATACGAAGAATATCCTCCAGCGAGTCCGGCACTATAAGCTCTGTATCGCTATTAGCTTCGGAAACCGAGCTGCACAGTTTTTTATATACGCTGCCTTCCCTGCTTTTAAGTTCGATCTTCATGGCATTTCTCCTTAAACTTGCTTTTGTACATACTATGCTCACGACTGCCGCTTAATGACACCTAAACAGCCAAACACCAAGGCATATCAGTGCCGCTGCAAGCATAAACCACCAAAACTGCGTAGGCAGTATGAGAGACAGGATAATGATAACTCCCGAAACAATTGCAATTACAGCGAAAAACGCACACGGACCTTTACGCAAAAAACCGCCCCCAGCACACGCATTTTATAAAACGTATGCCGGAGGCGGATTAGTTATTCTATTTATTTTCCCAGAACTTATTTTTGGCTGCAAGCTCATAGAGTCTTGAGTATGATTCGTAGCGGCTTTTCGCTATGCTGCCTGCTTTGACGGCTGCCGTTACCTCGCAGCCCGGCTCTTTGAGATGGGCGCAGTCGGCAAATCGGCATGAACCGATATACTTTTTGAAATCACGAAAATCGTATTGCAGCTCAGATTTGTCAATGGTCTGCATCATTTCGATCTCAAATGAGGCAAAACCCGGAGTATCTGCAATATATGTCTCATCGCCTGCGTCAAACAGCTCAACATGTCTCGTGGTGTGTCTTCCTCGACCGAGCTTTTCGCTGACCTCCCCGACCTGAAGACTGAGTCCCGGGAGCATAGTATTGAGTATGCTTGACTTGCCGACACCGGAGTTGCCGGTAAATGCGCAGATCTTACCTTTGAGCGCGGCTTTTAGCTCCGAAATGCCGGCGCCGCTTTTTGCGCTGACTCTATGTGTTTCAAACCCGGAGGATGAATATATGCCATAAAGCTCATCGGCCGGGTCAATGTCGGCTTTATTGATGCAGACGATAAGCTCGCAGCCGGCTTCCTCGGTTATGACGGACACTCGGTCTATTAGGAACGGATCTGTCACGGGGCTAGTGTTTGCCGCTATAAATACAAGCGCATCGATATTTGCCACTGCAGGCCGGATGAAGAAGTTCTTGCGATCGTGCACGGCGGTTACATATCCCTTTTTTCCTTCGGGATCAAAGCTGACTCTGTCGCCAACCATGGGAGATGTGCCGTCAAGGCGGAATTTGCCGCGCGCACGGCATTCGTAGACCTCATCGGCGGATATGACATAGTAAAATCCGCTGAGGGCTTTGATGATCGTTCCGTCCATTCAGCCACCGTTTCCCGACGGTCCGGAGGACACGGTTATGGATATTTTGGTGTGCTCTTCGATCTCGGTTCCGGCGGCAATGTTCTGATCAATGACTGTTCCGGCGACAAGATCGCTCTCGGCGGTCGAAATATTGCCGATGCTGAGGTTGCTGCTTTCTATCTTTGCAATGGCGGACTCTTTTGAAAGCCCTTTGAGCTGAGGAACCTTGGTCATCACGGTTTCTGGACCTGTGCTGATGATAATTTTAATTTCCGAGCCTTCGTCGGCCGCAGCGCCGGCAACGGGATCGGTGCTTATAACATAGCCCTTGGTTATGCTGTCTGACGGAGCCTGCTCAAGAGTATAGGTAAAGCCTGCATCCTGAACCATGCTTATGGCCTCTTCCCGCTCGTGATTTTCGATATCAGGCACCTTCAAAAGGCGCTTTTGATCGTCAACCGTTTCGGCGGCACACACAAGCTCAACGACTATTTTGCTGCCCTTATCGCTCACTGTTTTACTGCGGCCTGACTCGGGATCCTGCGAGAGGATTATGCCGTACTCATGCTCAAGATCGACCTTGAACGTGACCTTGAAATCATAAATCTTCTTATAGTCCTTGTCGTTAATGACATCCTCATAGTAACGCCCGACAAAGTTATCGACCTTAACCTTAACGGGATCGGAAAACAGATCTTTCAGAAAATAGCCGTTTAAAAAGACAAAGCCGATAATTATAAACAGCAAAACAGCCAGTATTCCCGAGCTGAGAGCTATTTTTTTGCTGCGGCGGCTGCGCTTAGCTCTGCGCCTAGGCGGTTCCTCGCTGTCGATAAGTACAGCCTCGGAATCTTCGAGCACATGAGCGGCAAGGCTCTGCGACTTGTATTCCTCAAGATCGGCGAGCATTTCGCTTGCCGACTGATAGCGCTCGTCTATGTTTGAATTCATAGCCTTAAGGCATATGCGCTCAAGCTCTTCGGGAATCGAAGGCACTATGTCACGCGGGGTTACGGGGTCGGTGTTCATATGCTTTACGGCGACCTCGACGTCGGAGTTTCCGACATAGGGGAGCTTGCCGGTGAGCATTTCATACATCACTATGCCGAGTGAATAGATATCGCTCCTCGCGTCTGGAGCTTCGCCGCGCGCCTGCTCGGGTGCAATATAGTGAACTGAGCCGACAGTCTCGCCGTTATTCTCCTCGATGGTATTTTCAAGCGAAGCAATGCCGAAGTCGGCGACCTTGATCATGCCGTCTTTGAGCAGCATGATATTCTGCGGCTTTATATCGCGGTGGATAATGCCCTTACTGTGCGCATGCTCAAGAGCTTTTGCTGTCTGGATGGTGAAATCCAGCACCTCGGACGGATCGAGTACGCTTTTTTTCTGCAAATACTGCTTGAGCGTTATTCCGTCAATAAGCTCCATGACTATATATTCCACATCGTCACTATGGCTTACATCGTACACCGAGACGATATTGGGGTGAGAAAGCATGGCGACAGCCTGTGACTCGGCACGGAAGCGGCGGCGCAGCTCAGTATTTGCGGCAGTCTCATCGCGCATGATCTTTACCGCGTCATACCTGTTCAATCTGTGGCACAGAGCCTTGTATACATTCGCCATACCGCCCGAGCCGATAAGCTCGATGATCTCATAGCGATCGTCAAGGATCTTGCCTATATATTTATCAGTAGTGTTTTCCATAGCAGCACCTTTGATATCAAGTCTTAATTAAAACGATTGAGACATTGTCCCTCGCTCCGCGCGCAAGCGCAAGCGCCATAAGCTTGGAGCAAACATCCTCGGGCAAGGCATTTTCCTTGAAGTGATCGTGAATTTCCTTATCGCTGACCATATTGCTCAGCCCGTCGGAGCAAAGCAGAATACCGCCGCCCCTGTGCAGAGAGCATTCAAAATAGTCGGCTTCAACGGATGCGTCAACGCCGAGTGCGCGTGTGATTATATTCTTCTTCGGGTGATGGGCTGCCTCTTCCTTTGTTATTGCCCCCATCGACACAAGCTCTTCGACATAAGAGTGATCGCGGCTTATCTGCCTGATCCCATCATCGGACAGGTAATAGGCCCGGCTGTCGCCGACGTTGACAAGGCAGGCCTTGCGGCGCGTTATAATGCCGCCGACAAGGGTCGTTCCCATGCCGCTGTAGTTTGCGTCAAAGCGCGAATACTCATATACGACGCCGTTTGCATCCGCACAGCTGTCGCGCAGGAGCTTTTCGGTGTTGCCCATGAGAAGCCGCGGAGCGGCAAGGCGTTCGTAAACGCGGCTGACAAACTCCTTGCTTGAGAGCCTGCTGGCAAGATCTCCTGCCTTTGCGCCTCCCATACCGTCGCAGATAACCGCGATCACACATTTTCGCTTATCGCAATTTTCGATTATATAGCTGTCCTGGTTTTCGCTTCTGACCTTTCCTTTGTCAGTGATGCCGAAACTTTTCATTTTACCTGATTGCCCTTCTGCATTTTTCTGCGCAGCTGTCCGCAGGATGCCTCAACATCGCCGCCGAGCTTGCGGCGGACGGTAACGTTAACGCCGTTATCCTCAAGCACTTTGACAAATGCTTTTATATGCCCCTGAGTTGAGGGCTGAAAACGGCTCTCTTCAACGTGGTTCATCGGAATCAGATTGACATGCGCGCCGACATACCTCGCGCGCTTTGACAAAAGCTCCGCGTGATACTGCGTGTCGTTTACTCCGTCGATCATAATATATTCAAACGATATCCTGCGGCCGGTTTTTTCGTAATAGCGGCGGCAGCACTCCATAAGCTCGTCCACACCTCTGCCGTGGTTGGCAGGCATTATCTTCGAGCGCGTTTCGTCGTCCGGAGCGTGCAGAGATACCGATAAAGTCAATTGTAAATTAAGTTCGGCCAGTTTGTCAAACTTTTCTGTTATTCCGCAGGTCGAAAGCGAAATATGCCGCATGCCGATATTCATACCGTCCGGGTGATTTACAAGTTCAAGGAACTTGACAACGTTATCGAAGTTATCAAGCGGCTCGCCGATGCCCATGAGGACGATATTTGATATCTGCTTCCCCGAATCGATCTGCGAAAACATGACCTCCTCGAGAATTTCGTGCGGCTCGAGGCATCGGACAAGGCCGCCTATGGTGGACGCGCAGAAGGCGCAGCCCTGGCGGCAGCCGACCTGAGTTGAAACGCAGACGGTATTCCCGTGCTTATAGCTCATGACAACGGTTTCGACCGCGTTGCCGTCATACAGCTCCCACAGGTATTTTATCGTGCCGTCTATTTTTGAGACCTGTTTGCTGAGCACCTTAGGCTCGTAAACGGTATATTCGGTTTTAAGCTTCTCGCGCAGTGATTTGGGGATATCGCTCATTTCATCTATTGAGCCTATTCCCCTGCCGAGCCACTTAAACACCTGCTTTGCGCGGTATTTAGGCTCCCCGAGACCTGCGAGGATATCTTCTATTTCATTCGGGAGCATGCTCCTAAGGTTTTTCATTTGTTTCTCCTAAGCTTGCTGACAAAAAATCCGTCGGTACCGTGGATATCCGGCCAGAATGTCATATATCCGCCGGCGGCGGTTTCGCCGTTCGGGAGCGTAAAGCTCTCTGCCAAAAATTCGGCGTGTTCGCTCAAAAACGCTTTCACGACATCTTCGTTTTCACGCTCGAGTACCGTGCATGTAGAATAAACGATCACTCCGCCCGGCTTAACATATTGCGAAAGGTTTTCGAGTATCGCAGCCTGTATCGCAGGCATCGATGAGCTGTCTTCAAGCGGCTTATACCGTATCTCCGGCTTTTTTCGGATAACTCCGTAGCCCGAGCACGGAACATCGGCAATGATCGCGTCATACTGTCTGTCAAACGCCGCCCTTGCATCATGCGGAAACGCATTTATGCAGGAAAGACCGAGACGCCGCGCGCCTTCATTTATAAGTCTTATTTTTTTATCATGCAGATCGCAGGAATCAATTTTGCCCTCATTTTGCATCACAATGGCGGCCGCAAAACTTTTTCCGCCCGGGGCCGCACAGGAATCAAGCACATTCATTCCCGGCTCAAGCGCCGCTGCCAGAACAGCGCATTTTGCAGCAGGGTCCTGAACGTAGAAAAGCCCCTCGTCAAAGCCAGGCATTGAGCTTACGCTTCCGGCCGTAACGATACAATCCGGCAGCCATGGGTGCATTGAACACGGAACGCCATCTGACGAAAGTCGCAGCATAAGCTCATCGGGCGTGATCTTCAGCTTGTTCACCTGAAGGCAGGTATCCGGGATCGAGTTATCGGCCGCAAGGAACGCCTCAGCGGCGTCATACCCCCGGCGATCAACGATATACTGAGCAAGCTGCTGCGGATGGCTGTATTTAACCGAAAGGTACTGCGCCGTTCCCTTTCCCGGCGGTTCGGGCAGCTTGTCCGAGCAGGACGCAATCTTTCTCAAAACAGCGTTGCAGAAGCCGGAAGCCCTTGAATAACCGAGCTTTTTGCACAACGCTACCGATTCGTTCACGGCGGCGGACGCGGGTATCTTGCCCATAAAAATGAGCTGATACGCGCCGCTGCGCATTATATCACGCACCTTCGGCTCGATCTTCGATGCCGACTTGCTGTTTAGATCAATGTAATAATCCAGAAGCGCGGTGTTCTGCAAAACGCCGAGACTTATACTGACGGCCAGCGAAAGCGAGCGCGAGTCAAGATCGTATTTAGTTTTCATCGCGTCGCTGAGCGCCGACGTCCATGCGCCGTCACGTCTTGTGCGCTCAAGCGCAAAAACAGCGGCTTCCCTGGCTTTATCCAATGCTTAATCCACCTTTATGGGGTGTCCGAGCAAGTAGTCGGACGCTTTCATTCGTTTTTTTCCTGCTGCCTGAAGCTCGGTTATGAGAACCGTTTCACCGTCAAGGCAGGCTATCTCAATGCCTTTTTTGCCGGCGCTTACCACGCTTCCGGGAGCTTTATCGGTCTTGTTCTGCGTATACTCGGCAGAATAAATTTTAAAGACCTTTCCGTCAAGCTCCGCTGTTGCGACCGGCCACGGCTGCAAGCCGTATATCTGTTTTATGACCTCGCGCGGCGTTTTCGCCCACTCTATGGGGCTTAGGCTTTTATCAAGCATTTTGACATAGCTTGCCTTGCTGTGATCCTGCGGCGTTCTCGGCGCCGTTCCGGCTTCTATATCGCGCAGAGTGCGGTCAAGAAGCTCGGCGCCCATGATCATAAGGCGGTCAAACAGCTCACCGGACGTTTCAAACTCGCCAATCTCGGTTTCGGTTGTGTAAATGATATCGCCGGTATCCATTTCCGACGCGAGATACATGGTCGTAACGCCGGTGATCTTATCGCCGTTCAAAACAGCCCACTGTATGGGCGCTGCACCTCTGTATTTCGGCAGAAGCGAAGCATGCACGTTTATTGCGCCGTATTTCGGTACCTCGAGCATATCGTCCGGCAGAATGCGCCCGTAAGCGACAACTACAAGGATATCGGGATCAAGGCTTTTTATAAGCTCGGTAGCCGTTCCGTCGCGCAGCTTCGTCGGCTGATAAACGGGAATATTGTTTTCCAGCGCAAGTTCCTTTACAGGACTGTATGAAAGCTTCATGCCACGGTCGCGCGGCTTGTCCGGCTGAGTGAAAACGGCTGCAATATCGTATTTTTTATCTATAAGCTTTTTCAATGAGGCCGCGGCGAAATCCGGCGTACCCATAAATACTATGCGCATACTCACCCCTCGCTTCCGCTGCCCTTTATCTCATCCTCGGATAGCATACGCTCGCACTTTTCGGTGAACAGATGGCCGTCAAGGTGGTCAAGCTCGTGACATATGCACCTTGCTGTAAGGCCGGTTCCCGTGTATTCAAACCAGTTTCCGTCCCTGTCCTGTGCGCGGACCGTTACGATAGACGGGCGGGTGACTATACCGTATTCTCCGGGCACGCTGAGACAGCCCTCCGCGCCGGTCTGCTCGCCTTCGGAAGAGACGATGACCGGGTTTATAAGCTCAAGTATCTCCTCGTCATCTTCATCTTCAACATTGGTTTCAATGACGAGGACAACACGGCGCAATATGCCGACCTGCGGAGCCGCAAGGCCGACGCCGTTTGCGTTTTCAAGCGTTTCGGCCATGTCGTCAAGAAGCTGGTGGAGTCTTGAGTCAAATTTGACCTGCTCGCGGCAGACCTTATGAAGTATACTGTCCTCTTTTGTTACTATATGTCTGAGTGCCATGTTCGTCTCCTAATCAGAGGGGTTATTGTCGGCAAACACGCTGACTCCCCTGTATTTTCCTGATCTTGCACAGCGAATGAGCACCGAAGATATTATCTCGCGGATCTGCCTGTCGGCTGTGCAGCATATATTTACTCTGTATCTATAACGGTTATTTACTCTGACGACCGCCAGCGGCGCAGGGCCGAGAATACGTACATCGCTTCGATCTCTAAGCTCTGCTTTGACAACCGTGCAAATATCCGTGCAGCATTTTATAACTGTGCTTTCCACCGTTCCGGAGGCGGTTATAGCAATTATATCCGCAAACGGCGGCGTATCCTGAAGTCTGCGCAGGCTGAGCTCGGTTTTAAAAAAGCCCTCGTAATCCTGCTGCGCGGCAAGACGTATTATCTCGTTTTGCGGAGTGAAGGTCTGGATAATGGCGCGTCCCGGCTTGCTTCCTCTGCCGCTGCGCCCGATGACCTGCGTTATAAGCGAAAACGTTCTCTCTCCGGAACGGTAATCTCCGCAATAAAGGCTCTGGTCGGCGGAGACTACGCCGATGAGCGTCACATTTTCAAAGTTAAGCCCCTTGGTGACCATCTGAGTGCCGACCATAATGGGGATCTTTTCGTTTTTAAATATGTTCAGCAGCACATCGTGGCTGCCTGCCGCCTTGACAGTGTCGGTATCCATGCGCAGGACCTGCGTATCAGGGTACAGCTGTTTAAGCTCTTCCTCAATTAGCTGAGTTCCTGCGCCGACAAAGGTAAGCATTCCGCCGCAGTCGGGGCAACGGCTGTCGGCTCTGCGAGTATAGCCGCAGTAGTGGCAAATAAGCCGCTTATTGACGCTGTGATACGTCAGCGAAACGCTGCAATTCGGGCATTTATAGACATATCCGCAGTCTCCACAGCATATGAGCTTGTTTGCTCCGCGCCGATTGATAAACAGTATGCTCTGCTCGCCGCGTTCTATATTTTCTTCAAGCTCGGCTTTAAGCCTTGAGCTAAGCTCACTGCCGTTTCCGGACTTAAGCTCGCTCTTCATATCCACTATCTCGACCGACGGAAGCTGCATCGCATTATAGCGCTCATGCATCTGAAAGAATTTATACTTTCCGATCTCCGCAGCATACCGGCTTTCAATATCGGGAGTTGCCGAGCCAAGCAGCAAGAGCGAATTGGTCTTTGCACAGCGATACTTTGCAACATCGCGTGCATGGTATCGCGGAGAGTTTTCGGACTTATAGCTGTCCTCCTGCTCCTCGTCGATAATGATAAGTCCGAGGTTTTCAAACGGAGCAAACACCGCACTCCGCGTTCCGATCACGAGCTTTGCGCCGCCTGTTTTTATACGCTTCCACTCATCATATCGCTCACCGACGGCAAGGTTGCTGTGCAGTATTGCAACGTCATTGCCGAAATATTCGGAAAAAGTGTGTATCATCTGCGGCGTCAGCGCGATCTCGGGCACAAGAAGTATGGCACATTTTCCGCTTTTGATCGTATCGTCAATTAGCCGGATATATACCGAGGTCTTTCCGCTGCCGGTAACACCGCACAAAAGCGCAGCCTCCGGGCAAGGCTCGTCAAGCAGCTTTTTTATGCCTGTATATGCGTCCTTCTGCTCACGGTTAAGCTCTGGGAGAGGTTTTAGCTTCCCTGTCCACACTTCGGGACGGCGAAAAACCTCTTCCTTATCCGCAACGACCAACTGCGCATTTATAAGCGCATTTAGCGACTGCCGAGATGCTCCCGTAAAATGCATGGCTTCCCGAGCGGATACACGCCCGGTCGAGCACATAAGCTCCAGCAGTGCAGCCTGCATGGGAGCCTTTCGACGAATGTTCTGCGCAGTGTCAAAGGCTTCTTCCGCGTCGATAGCAAGACTTATCATCTCTCGCATTTTGTCGTTTACCTGGCGCGCGCCGTCGGCCTTAAACCAGCAGCCGGCCGGGAGAATGGTCCTGACGGCGTCATACACCGTGCAGAACAGCCTGTCATGCATCCACAGAGCGAGCTTGAGCTGAGACGGCGTCAGCATCGTCTCTTTATCAAGGCAGGATTCTATAGGCTTTAGGCTTTCATATTCGCTGTTATCGCTGACAGCGAGGACAATGCCCTCGCTGCGGCGATTTCCGCGCGAAAACGGCACGGTAACGCGCATACCGGGAGCTACAACGTCTTCCATACTGTCGGGTATGAGATAGTCATAGGGCTTGTCTATACTGTAGTTTGCGGCGGCAACCGCAATTTTTGCTATGCGCTTTTCCGACATACCCACCATCCTTCATCCGACATTTTGGTGCAAAATCATATGCTTTAAGCAAAATTCAGCGGAGCGATACGGCTCCGCTGCTGATTATTTTGCTATGGTAAGCTTGCCGGTGTATACTTCGTCGATAGCTTCGCTAACGGGCTTCTTATCGAGGATGATACCCTCTTCCTCGGCATTTGCGGATATCTCACGCGCTCTTCTTGCAACGAGATTTACAAGCTGATAACGGTTGCCGGTCTTGCTGACAAGCTCGGCAACAGGGGGATAAAGCATCATGATCAGTCTACCTCACTTAAATAGTTTTTTCTAAGGTCATATTTGCAGTATTCTGCGGTTATAATCGCCGAAAATTCCTTTGCGGCCTTATCGGCATCGTCATTGATTATGATATAGTCATAAAAGTCCGCTGCGGCATATTCCTCTTTAGCGCGGATAAGGCGAGCCTCGATCTTGCGTTCGGAATCCGTTCCTCTGCTGCGCAGTCTTTTCTCAAGCTCTGCCATGGAGGGCGGGATTATGAATACCATGACCGCCTCGGGCATTTTCTGATGCACCTGAAGAGCGCCCTGAACCTCAATGTCAAGCAGGACATTCATGCCCTCGCTGAGCTTTTTCTCAACATAAGCCTTTGGCGTGCCGTAGGAGTTGGCTACATACTCTGCATGCTCAAGGAACTCGTCGTTTTCGACCATCTCGCGGAATTTATCGAGATCTACAAAGAAGTACTCCTTGCCGTCGACCTCACCGGGACGAGGCTTCCTCGTCGTTGCGGAAACGGAAAAACATATGTCGTTTCGTCCCTCCATGGCCTTGAAAACGACCGTGCTCTTCCCTGCTCCAGACGGTCCGGATATAACTATAAGCTTTCCTCTCTGTTTAGCCATTTGCTGCACCTTCCTCATTCTTGTTTGACATTCGCGCCGCCAGAACCTCCGGCGTGAGCGCGGACAGGATAACGTTTCCGCTGTCCATTATAAGCGCAGCCTTCGTGCTTCTGCCGAAGGATGCGTCAATTAATAACCCCTTATCTCTCACATCCTGGATCATTCGCTTTATCGGCGCCGATTCAGGGCTTACCATGGCAATAACGCGCTGAGCGCTTACCATGTTTCCAAATCCAATGTTTATGAGCGTCATGCTGCCCTCACTCAATATTCTGAATCTGCTCACGGATCTTTTCGATCTCGGATTTGAGGTCAACGACCGTGTGTGCAATATCGGAATTCTGGCACTTCGAGCCGGTAGTGTTAGCTTCGCGGTTAAACTCCTGAAGCAAAAAGTCGATCTTTCGGCCTATAGGAGAGCCTGTTTTAAGCATCTGACGGAGCTGAGATATATGGCTGCGCAGGCGCACGGTCTCTTCATCAACGGCTATTTTATCGGCAAATATCGCCGCCTCGGTAAGGATGCGGGATTCGTCTATGCCGGATGAGCCAAGGACCTCGTTGAGCTTCCCGAGGAGTCTTTCACGATACTGTTCGACCGTAACAGGTGAGTTCTTCTCTATTACAGAAACATATTTTTCGATATTCTCAAGCTTTGAAAGAACATCGGCTTTTAGCTTTTCGCCCTCAACGATACGCATGCGATCAAAGTCGCACAGCGCCTGCTCGGCAATGGCGCGCATACCTTCCGCAACAGCGTCCGCATCAAGCTCTTTTTTCTCGACCGATAGCACATCCGGAAGGCGGCTCACGCCCATGACGCTTGCATCGTTTGCAAGACCGTACTTGTCCGCAATAGTGTTGAGCGCATCGAGATACCCCTTTAAAAGCGGCTCGTTAACCCGGACGATCATATCGTCCGCCATTGAGCTGTCGATCGTCACAAAAACATCGACCTTGCCGCGGCTTATGTGCGAGCTTACAGCCTGCTTTATCGTCTCCTCGGCAAACAGAAAGCTGCGTGGCAATCTTATTGACGTGTCCAAAAACTTGTTATTTACACTTTTAAGCTCAACGCTAACTTCTATGCCCTCGACAGTGCCCTTTGCGCTGCCGTAGCCAGTCATACTTTTAATCATTTTATCACCTCAACGCAGCTTGACTATCTCGAATTTTATGGGATTTTTGCGTTTGCTGCGGCGCTGATAAACTACGATCACCGCAACTGCTACGCAGAAAGCTATAAAGCTGCAGAGCACGCTCATGCCCTCGCTCAGCCCGCAGCTAGCCGCGATTATATAGCCGATAACAAACACCAGCATGGGCACGATGTAAACAATGAACGCCGCTCCGAATATTCTGGAGCTAAGGCTTTCGATTACGACCTTTTCGCCCGGCTTTGCATGAACCGAGTTTTTGGCAAACGCTTTTATCTCATTCTGAAAAACACAGCTTTCACAATTGCCGCAGTTGCTTCCGCACGCCGTGCCGCGTGCTACGACGACCTCGGCCATGCCGTTAGGAAAAACCTTGGTGACCACTGCATCCTGAGTCATTAGTAAAGACCTCCAGTCTTAATCCTTGTATATAGTGACCGTCACTCTCACATCGCCCACAGCGCCGACGTTATCATGCCCGGCAACAGAGACCTTAGCATTGACTATTATCTGTCCGGTCGTCGAGCCGTAATCGGACAAATCGGCAACGACGGTGATATCCTCCGGCTTTACTCTGTTAAGCGCATCCTGGCTCAGCGCACGGAGCGTAACTTCGATCTCCTTGGTATCGATAGTTGCATGATAACCGTTGGAAACGCCCTTACATGCGATGTTAGACGTTGTAAATGTCTTAGTGTGCGATCCGTTTACCTCCACGGTCACCTTTGCATCTGAAACGCCGGTCAGGTTCTGGACGCCGTCGGGAAGCTCAATCGCGAACGTGTGCTCATATCCGCTGCTGAACGAGGAAAGGTCGATCGTTCCGATCTCGATGCTTTCCATATCGTCAATAATTCTCGAATCTCCGGCAACCTTTATGCTGCTCGGGTCGATCGTGACATCACAGTCGCTTTCGGTTATACCCCCGCCGGATATAAACCGCACGTTGAGCGGCAGTTCTTTGGTTTTCAATATCGGCTGGGTCGCCGTGACGGTCTCTTCCGAGAAACGCAGACCATCCTTCGGGATAATGTTATCGTTCTTATCGCGCAGCGTGAACTCCGCTTCCTCAACATAGGCAGAGTCAATGGTCTGATTCTTGCCGAACTCGACCCATACATGGTCTATCTTGTTTATTATCTCCTCCGGCCCGTCAATCGTGAGTGTTTTGGGATCAAAAACAAATTCCTCGGCTACGCAGCCCTCGGCAATGGTCCCTCCAAAGCTGCCCTTAATATCGACCGTTTTGCTGCCGTTTTTAATAACGGTGAAATTGATAGTATCTGGGTTTTTGCGCACAACGCTTATCTCGTTTTCATTGACATAGTTCGGAAAAACGAGCTTGTATGTCCATGTCATATTATTCGGCGCGGTTATGCTGCTTACGTCGATAACAGCCTTAATATCCGAGGCTTTGAGCTTAGATATAGTGCTGCGGTTTCCTTTAACAACGATGCTGACTGAGTCCGCACTGACATCAGTTATTGACAGATTCCTCTCGCTCAGCAGTTCTTCCTGCCCCTGAAATTCTACAGGAATCCCCGTGAATGTCAGATTCTTATCGGTCGTATCCTGGCTGGTAACATATGCCCACATCATAAGTGAACACAGCAGCGAAATGATCATCCAGAATACCTTGCTGTCGTATATTTTCTTAGTTCTTTTTTTCTGTTCCATCTTTGTTCACCTTATGCTTATCAAAAAAACGAGAAAAAACTTCAGCTGCGGTACTCTTCTTTGTTTCTTCAACCACGAGTTCTTTACGCAGGATCTGTTCGAGCATGGCAACGGAGAGGTTGCGCTTGAGCATACCATCAATGGCAACGGATATGCCGCCGGTTTCTTCAGAAACGATGACGGTTATTGCGTCGGAAATCTCGCTTGCGCCGATTCCCGCGCGGTGGCGCATGCCAAGATCCTTGCTTAGGTTAGTCTTGGCCGTAAGCGGAAGCACACAGCCTGCGGCCGCTATACGAAAGTTGCGGATAATAAGCGCACCGTCATGCAGCGGAGCCTTAGGATAAAATATGTTTTTCAAAAGCTCGGCGGTTATATCAGCATTTATGATCGTGCCGGTTGTCATTATATCACTGAGCTTCATGTTGTGCTCGAAGATGATAAGCGCGCCGGTTTTCGTTTTTGACATCTGCTCGCAGGCCAAAACCGTCTGCGTTATGGCGGATTCGGCCTTGCTCGTTATCTGAGTTTTTTGCGAAAAGATGCCGTAAAAGTCCTTACTGCCCATTCTTGAAAGCAGTTTTCTGAGTTCGGGCTGGAATATGATAACCAAGGCTATAAGCCCTATCTCGACCGCTTTGCGCAGGATAAAGTTAATCATCGTCAGATTGAACACCGACGGTCCCGACAGCCAAAGGAAGATAAGCAGCAGAAGTATTCCCTTTGCGAGGTTATATGAGCTTGTCTTGCGTACGAGATCTATGACCTTATAAAACAAATAAGCGACTATAAGGATGTCGATGACATCCCAAAAGCTTATTGTCGAGAGGTAATTGAGCATTCTCAAAAAGTAACTCGAAAAGTCCTGCATTATAATCCCCAATCGTATTTATCTGCGGACTGCGGGCGCAGTCCGCACTTTGCTATATTTTTAATTACTATATTATATAATATATACGTCCAAAAGGCAATTAAATATTAATTAAATTTCTCCGTTTGCTATCTTTTCTATGACGGTGCAGGCATGAATTACCTGGCGGCGCTGCGTAAACGGCGAAAAGCTGATGCGCACAGTGCCGGTTTTGTCGGTTCCCGCAGTATTGTGTGCAAGCGGCGCGCAGTGCAGGCCGCATCTGGCAGCAATTCCGCGTGAGCCGAGCTTTTCACAAAAGTTCTCACAGTCAATTGAAGTGTGCCTAAACGACAGCACCCCGGCCTGAACTCCTGCTTTTCCGCGGAACACTTCAAGCGACGGAGCACGGCTCAGTCGTTCTGCCGCAGTGCCGCAAAGCTCAGCTTCATAGCTGCCGATTTTATTCACACCTTTGCCGAGAACGTATTTTATTCCCTCGCACAGTCCGGATATTCCGACGACGTTGTGCGTTCCGGCCTCGGCTCTGTCGGGCAGATAGTCCGGCATGCTCTGAATGATGCTTTCCGAACCCGTTCCGCCGCTCATAAGCGGAGCCGGCAGTGTTTTACACAGGAGTATGCCGGTTCCCTGCGGACCGAGTAGGCCCTTGTGTCCCGGCATTGCTATGAAGTCGGCATTAAGTCTCTCCGCATCCAGATCTTCGATTCCGGCCGACTGCGAAGCGTCGATAACAAGCGGCACACCGAAGCGGCTGCACATCTCCGCTATCTCATACACCGGCTGAATAAAACCGAAAACATTTGAGACATGATTACACACGACAAGATCAGCGCCCGGAATTTTTTCTTCAAATGCTGCCAAGACGCTGTCCGGATCAAAAAGCTCGCCGGCAGCAACAGACACATCGGCACCTATATCGTGCAGCGGCCGGGTAACGGAATTGTGCTCATATCCGGATATCACGACTCGGGTTTCTCGCCGTGCAAGCGATTTTATTGCAATATTCAGTGCATGAGTTGCGTTCAGCGTGAAAACGACACGCTCCGGCTTATTGAAATTAAACAGTCTGCATGCAAGCTCCCTGCATTCATAGACCTTATCCGCAGCGAGCATTGCCGCGTTGTACGCTCCCCTGCCCGGGCTTGACATGGTGTTCATAGCTTGCATCATAGCCGCTTTGACACCCGGCGGCTTTAAAAAGCTCGTCGCCGCGGAGTCGAGATAGATCATAGGATCACCTCTGTATGGCTTCCGTCGTCATGCCGCAGGAATACCTTGCCCTGCAAAAGCCCCTCGCGGCGCAGAACGCCTGCCGCCGCAGTTCCTTTCATATATGAAACGCTGACACTGTAGCTGCATCCGCTGCCGCTCAGCCCTGTCGGAGCCTTTTTGACGGATGCCGATATCGCGTTTTTTTCAAGCACCCGAGCCGCAGACTGGGCATACGTCAGCGACCGGCACATAAATACATAGCGCATAATTGACCCCTTCTTTTTTGCTACATCTTATGCGCCGTGGGGCTTGACGGTTAAAATTATCAGGCAGCCGGAAAAGCTGCCTGATAAGATCAATTTATTAGTACAACTGCGTGCGCGGCAATGCCGAGTCCCTCGCCTGTGAAGCCGAGGTGCTCCTCGGTGGTTGCTTTCACGCTGACGGCATCAAGCTCAACACCCATGGCCGAGGCCAGCACCCGGCGCATATCCTCGATATATGCCTTGAGCTTCGGACGCTGAGCAATGACCGTGCAGTCGGCATTTACTATACCGTAGCCCTTATCGCACAGCAATCGAACAACAGTTTTCAGCAGTTCAATGCTGTCTGCACCGAGGTAGGAATCGTCATTATCCGGAAAAAGTCCGCCAATATCGCCGAGCGCAGCAGCACCGAGCAGTGCATCCATGAGCGCATGCGTCAAAACGTCGGCGTCGGAGTGGCCGAGCAAGCCTTTCTCATACGGTATTTCAACGCCGCCAAGAATCAGCTTCCGCCCCTCGACAAGCTTATGCACATCATAGCCGTGTCCGATACGCATCATTTGCCGCTCCTTTCAGAGAGGATACCCTCGGCAATGTACAGGTCGCGAGCGGTAGTGAGCTTTATATTATCAGGACTACCGGCAACAACCGTGACCTTGTATCCCATTGCTTCGACCGCCGAGCAGTCGTCGGTAAGCTTAATGCCCTTCTGCTGCGCACGCGTCAAGGCCGCCTTTATCATCTCTGTCAGGAACACCTGCGGCGTCTGCATAAGCGCAACGAGATCACGTGACGGAGTTTCGACTACAGCACCCTTTACGTTGAGGATACGCACGGTGTCGGTTGCGGACACGGCAGGCGCTGATGCCCCATGCTGATGAGCAGAGTGAACAACGCGCTCAATAAGGCTGTTTGTAACAAACGGCCTTGCTCCGTCGTGTATAGCAATGTATTTTGCTCTTTCATCGGCATTACTTACGCCGATGAGTGATGATTCAAGCCTTGTCTTGCCGCCGACAACGACCTTGCTTGCCTTGCTTATGCCGTGGTCATGGCATATATCCGCAAGCTCCTGGAGTCTTTCATATTTTGTAACAACGACGATCTCATCGATGCATTCGGCGCTTTGCAGTGCCTTTAGCGTGTGCGCAATGACGGGCGCTCCGCCGAGCGGCATAAGTATCTTATCCTTCCCCATGCGCTGCGAATTCCCGGCCGCAAGAACGACCGCTGTGCAAAAGTCATCATTCGATTTTGATTTGAACAGTTTATTTATAAACGACACACTCATTACCCCTCTTTTAGTGCAGCGCACAATCTTTTCTCCACTCCATCATAGTCCATATCTGTTGCAATTACAAGCTCGGATATGAGTATCTGTTTTGCCGAATGCAGCATTTTACGCTCACTGGTAGAAAGTCCTCGCTCGCTGTCGCGGCACATAAGCCCTTTGACAACAGACGCAACATCTAAAAGATTGCCGCTTTTTATCTTATCCATATTTTCTCGATAGCGCTTATTCCAATTCTGAGTCATGGAAATCTCGATTTCAGAAAAAGCGCCGAACAGTTTTTCGGCCTCGCTGCGTGATATTATCGAGCGCACGCCGATATCCTCGCAGCCGGAGACAGGCACCATAACGACCATATCACCGACCGGGAGCTTAAGGACATAGTAATCCCGCTGCGAGCCGTTAATTTTTTTCGTCACAATACTCTCAATAACGCCTGCGCCGTGCATCGGATGTGTAATGTAATCACCAATCTTGAACAAGACTACTCCTCCTTAGACTCTTTTTTATTATATTTTAATATAATTATACACAAATTGTTGAATTTTTGCAAGGAAATTAACGAGTTTTCCTTGATAAATCAATAAAAACAGCCTGCCGCAGATGTGGCAGGCTATTACAGACTGTAAAACTGTATTACTCTTCGACTATCTCGCCCTTGGCTTCGCCATTGGTGGATACTTCGTAGACAAGTGCGTCCTCGCCATTGTCCTCAACCTCAGGAGCTTCTTCAACTTCTGCTGCTGCAGGCTCTGCAAGTGCGCGGATGGACAGAGAGATCTTGTGATTCTCGGTGTCGATAGCGGTGATCTTTGCCTCGACAACGTCGCCGACGGAGAGAACCTCTTCGGGCTTGCCGATGCGGCGGTTTGCGATCTGAGAAATGTGGATAAGGCCGTCAACGCCGGGCAGGACTTCTGCAAATGCACCGAAGGTCATGAGCTTTACGATCTTGACCTCGGCGGTATCGCCGACATTGTATTTGGTGGTGAACTTGACCCAGGGGTTCTCGTTGGGATCCTTATAGCCGAGGGAAATCTTTTTCTTCTCCTTGTCGAAGCTGATGACGTAGACATCGACCTCGTCGCCGATATTGAATACTTCGGCAGGATTCTTGATACGGCTCCAACTCATCTCGGAGACGTGAACCATACCGTCGATACCGCCGATATCAACGAACGCACCATAGCTGGTCATGGACTTGACGACACCGTGATACTTATTGCCGACCTCCATCTCGTTCCAGATGGCCTCTGCCTTCTCGCGGCGCTCTTTCTGAGCGACGGCACGGATGGAACCGACAACGCGCTTGCGGCTGCGGTTGACCTCGGTGATCTTAACGCGGACCTTCTGCTTGAGCAGCTGGTTCATGTCGGCCTCCTTGGGCAGGCCGGACTGGGATGCGGGAACGAATACGCGAACGCCCTTGACGTTGACGACTACGCCGCCCTTGTTGATCTCGGTAACGGTGCCTTCGAGGAACTCGCCGCTCTCGACTGCTTCTTCGACCATTGTCCAGCTCTTTGCGGCATCAAGACGCTTCTTGGAGAGCATAACGGTGCCTTCAACATCGTTAACGCGGACAACAACTGCTTCAATGGTATCGCCGACCTTGACAGCGTCTTCGACCTTGATGCCGTCATCGGTAAACTCGGTGGTGGGAATGAAGCCAGAATACTTGGTGCCGATATCGACACTGACTTCAGTGCCGGTAATAGCAACGACATAGCCGGTTACCTTATCTCCATTATATATAGTCTTGATGGATTCCTCCAGCATTTCGTCGAAGGACATCTCCTTCTCTTCTGCCGGGATTGCATCAGTTTTGATTTCTTCGCTCATCGTGTTACTTACCTCCTTAATTATCCACGCAGGCGTGGACGCTCCTGCCGTGATCCCGACGGTGTCGGCGCTTTTGAGCCTGTCCGTGTCCAGCTCACCGACATTTTCGATAAACTGAACGTTCGGGCAAACCTCGCTGCATATCACCGAAAGGTGGACGCTGTTTGCGCTGTGTTTTCCGCCTATAACGACCATTGCATCGCACTCTGCCGCTAATTTTGCGGCTTCTTCCTGACGCATGGATGTTGCACCACATATTGTATCAAAGATTTGAAGATTTGTACATCTTTTTTTTAAGAAACTTGCACATTCGGTAAAATTACTACGAGTTTGGGTAGTTTGGACTACCATCGTTATCGGTTTAGTCAACAATTTGCCGAATTTTCCGTACCATTCATCCAATTCGGCGGCATTTTCGCATATCACGCAGTCGCCGCACCAGCCTTTTACCGCCTCGACCTCGGGGTGATCGTGCATCCCGATAATGACTACAAATCTTCCGTCCTCCTGTGCCTTGCGGACAAGCTCATGTATGCGCTTTACCTTCGGACACGTTGCGTCCGTTATGTCGGCGCCGCGCTTCTCGAGCTGAGCGTACACTGCCTTCGACACACCGTGCGAGCGTATCATGACCCTAGCTCCGGCAGGAAGCTCGTCGGGTGAATTTATGACCTTAAGTCCCCGGCCTTCAAACCGGCGCACAACATCGTCGTTGTGTATAAGCTGGCCGAGCGAATACGCGCTGCCGCTTTCAAGAAGCTTCTGCGCCATTTCCACCGAGCGGCTGACACCGAAGCAGAAACCGGCGCTTTTTGCAACGATAAAATTCTTCATATCGCACGCCCCGTCTTTTCGCTTATCAGGCGGCAGACCTCGTCTATGCTCTCTTCGAGCGTGTTTCCGCTCGTATCGAGCAGCACCGCATCATCTGCGGCCTTGAGCGGAGCGGCGGCGCGCTGCGTATCCTGTTCGTCGCGCTGTTCCATTTCCGCCAGCACCTCGTCAAAAGGCTTTTCCATCCCCTTAGCGCGCAGTTCTTCATACCGGCGGCGCGCGCGGTCGCGGACATCGGCTGTGAGGAATATCTTCAGATCGGCATTCGGAAGGATAACGGTGCCTATATCGCGGCCGTCCATGATCACGTCGTATTTTTCGGCCATACCGCGCTGCATATCAACAAGAAACTCCCTGACCGCAGGAATGGCTGAGACCTTTGAGGCAAGCATCGAAACCTCCGGCAGTCTTATGTCCCGGGAAACATCGTTCCCGTCAAGATACATGTGCTGCTCACCGGCATCGTTATATTTAAGCTCTATCTCAAGCGTCGGAAGCAGCTCAATTACCGCAGCGGTATCGTCAAGACTCACGCCGCGTATTTTGGTCGCAAGGCCTATGGTTCTGTATATAGCTCCGGTATCGACGTATATAAAGCCGAATTTTTCGGCTGCTTTTCGTGATATTGTGCTCTTTCCGGCGCCGGACGGGCCGTCGATGGCTATTGAGATCATAAGCTATCCATCCTTAAATCGAATTTGCGGCAACATATGCCGTTGACCATGCTATCTGAAGATTAAATCCGCCGGTGTAAGCGTCAATGTCCATGACCTCGCCTGCAAAATACAGGCCGGAGACAAGCTTTGACTCCATGGTGCGCGGATTGATCTCCTTGGTCAAAACGCCGCCGGAGGTGACTATCGCCTCATCTATCGGGCGCGGTCCGCTGATCGAGACCGGAAATTCCTTGAACAGACGCAGAAGATCATGCCGCTGCTGCCTGGTTATTGAGTTTACCTTCTCCTCGGCCGGAATGCCCGACAGTTCAACAAGCACCGGGATCATAGTTTTGCCGGCAAGATCACACAGCGAGTTTGCGAAATCGCGGTTTGCGTACTTCTCAAAGTCCCGGAGCAGTCTTGCGTCGAGCTTTTTCTCGTCAAGCGCAGGCTTGAGGTCGATGCTCAGCCGATACTTTGCGCTGCCGAAATTACGCATATGAGAGCTTGCCGAGAGCACAAGCGGCCCCGATACTCCGAAATGCGTAAACAGCATTTCGCCAAGCTCGCGAAAAATCAGCTTATCGTTTTCATATGCCGAAAGCGTAACGTTTTTAAGCGAAAATCCCTGCATCTGCGCGCAGTATTCATCGTCGCTCTCAAGAGGGACGAGCGACGGCCGGCATGGCACTATGCTGTGTCCTAACTCACGAGCCATTTTATAGCCGGCTCCTGTAGAGCCTGTGAGCGGATACGAAAGTCCGCCGGTACAGATAACTGCGGCACGACAGGATATATCTCCGCTGTCGGTCTTTACGCCGGTGACTTCGCCGTTTTCTGCAATAATATGATTAGCACTTTCGCGTATGTGACGCACTCCGCTGCGCTCAAGATTGCGCGCGAGCGTTCCTGCAACGTCGTTTGCGTTGTCGGACACCGGAAACACGCGATTTCCGCGCTCTGTTTTCAGCGGAAGTCCGAGAGACTCGAAAAACTGCATCGTATCTCTCGGTGAAAGCCTGTTGAGCGCACTGTACAGAAATCTGCCGTCGCCGGGTATGTTGGTAAGGAAGTCTTTTATGTCGCAGTTATTTGTCACGTTGCAGCGCCCCTTGCCGGTTATGCGCAGCTTGCGTCCGAGCATTTTGTTCGGTTCGAGCAGGATAACGTCAAGGCCGCGTCGCGCGGCTATAAGGCTGCACATCATTCCGGCGGCTCCTCCGCCGATGACTACTGCGTCAGCACTGAGTTTTGTCATGTCGTACCGCCGTGTTGAGTCTGCTCATAGACCTTATTTTCGCTCCATACAGTCTCCAGCCGTTCGAATGTTTTCGAAAGGTTTTCCTTGTTTTTAATACCGACGGCAATAATGATTGCATTTATAAGGCTCATCGGAGCCACGAGCGAGTCAAGGAACGAGACCATGTCACTTTTTGCGTGCAGGCAAACGTCGGCAATACCGTTGAGCGGCGAGGCAGGGCCGTCGGTTATTGCGGCGGTCATAGCACCCATTTTCTTTGCAAACTCCATTGCGTCAACGGTATGGCTCCAATAGCGCGGAAAGCTTATCGCTATAAACAGATCGCCCTCGCCTATTCTTATTATCTGCTCGAACACCTCGCTTGCCGCGGTGTCGTGAATAACGCTTACATTGCTGCGCAGAAGATTGAGATAAAGTCCCAAGAAGCTTGAGAGCGACGTTGACGTGCGCATGCCGACAATGTAGATATTCTTCGCCTCAATGATCGAATCGACAAACTTATTGAAGCTGTCCTGCTCGAGGATTTCTAGGGTTGCCTGAAGATTCTGAATATCGCTGCCGATTATAGAGCGCACGATATCGTTATCGTCTATCATACTTTTTGCAACCTCTATGCGCTGAACGGATGTAAGGCGATTGCGTATCATCTCCTGCAAGGCCTTTCGCATGCTCGGATATCCGTCATAGCCCAGCTCGGCCGCAAATCGGACTACCGTCGATTCGCTGACGCCGACTATTTTGCCGAGCCTTCCGGCGGTCATGAACGCCGCTTTATCATAGTTGCTCAAAATATATTTTGCAATGATTCTTTGTCCCTTCGAGAACTTGTTGCCGCCCTTAGAAAGTACACTCAGAAGATCATTTTCCACATCGATCATCTCCATGTTAAAACATAAACCTCATTTTACTTTCAAATTGTTTTAATTGCAATAGCATTTTGCAATTTTTTTAGTTCAAACTTGCATATTCCGGTGTATTTGCGGCATGCAAATAAAATTCCACAGCCATTGAGGATTCATTCCAGCTGCAAATCTTGCAATTCCGCTTCCGTCAGGTGTCTCCACTGCCCCGGCTTGAGGTCGCCGAGAGAAAGCGGTCCCTCAGAAACGCGCTTGAGCTTTGTCAGCTTCACGCCTGCACATTCGCACATCTTCCGTATCTGGCGGTTTCTTCCCTCGTGAATGCAGATGGAAAGCTGCGTGTAATCATCGGTCGCAAGAATTATGTCAACCTCGGCCGGATGAATTTGATAGCCGTCTATGACAAGCGGACTGCGAAGGACCTTAAGCGAGGTTTCGCTGCACTTTCCGCTTATCCATGCATGATAGGTCTTGCTCGTTTCCGACGATGGATGCATGAGCCGGTTTGCAAAGTCGCCGTCATCGGTCATTATGAGTAAGCCCTCGGAGTACATATCGAGCCTTCCTACCGGGTACAGGCGCACGCCGAGGTCTTTTACAAGCTCGCTTACGCAGCGCCGGTTTTTTTCGTCCTTGAGCGTGGTAACATAGCCGCGCGGCTTATACAGCATTATGTACGTCCGCTCCTCGCATTTAGCAAGGAGCTTTCCGTCTACGCAGATAACATCGGTGTCGGGGTCTGCACTGTCGCCAAGCGCGGCAGGAATGCCGTTGACAGTGACCTTTCCCATTTTTATAAGCTCCTCGCTTTTGCGGCGCGAGGCAAGCCCGGCCGCAGATATGAGCTTTTGAAGGCGCTGCTTCATTTTGCCTCTCCTTCGATATAATACGGTCTGAGCGCCGTATCAAATATTCTCAGTATTCTCTCGCCCGGCGTGAGCCGCTGAGCGGGGTCTGTCTTAACGTCCTCAGTATAAACCAAATTCTCCTGCGCCGCAAGAGAGCCGTTTACAAACAGGCTTATCTTCCCTATCCGCTCTCCCTCGATTCCGCCTGCAAAAAGTATGCGCGGCGCCTCGAGCTTAACATCAAGCTCATCATCCGAGCGCACGAGAAGCTTAATTTCGTTTTGTGGGATCGCCTCGGCTGTGCTCGCAGCCGAGGAAGCCACGTCGAGCGTTACCTTGAAGCTGTCCGGACTGTATGACGCGACGCGGTAGTCGGAAAACGCCTTGTCCAGAAGATACTTGTGGTCACTCCAGTCGTCGGGAGCGCTGAGCGTTACGCACACAAGGCGCATGCCGTTTCGCTCGGCACAGCTTACAAGGGTTCTGCCGGCTGCCATCGTATAGCCGGTTTTTACGCCTATGCAGCCCTCGTACTCGCGCAGCAGGCGGTTGTGATTATAGTAGGTCACGCCCTTAATAACGGCGCAGTTTGTTGATGCGATGTCGCGAAAATCGTCGTTTTCCATGCAGTACGCCGTCAGACGCGCCATATCTCGGGCGGTGGAATAATGCCCGTCCTCATCCAAACCGTGGGGATTGCGGAAGGACGAGTTTTCCATGCCGAGCCGGGAGGCAGTTTCGTTCATTTTTTCTACGAACGCGCCTTCATCGCCGCAAACAGTACACGCTAAGGCAGCAGCCGCATCATTACCTGAATTGAGCATCATCCCGTAAAGCAGCTCTCTTACCGTATAGCTCTGCCCGGGATTTGCATACATGCTTGAGCCTTCGATGGCGCTCCATTCGGGCTTAATTACTATCTGCGCATCAAGATCGGCATTTTCTATGACCACGATAGCGGTCATGATCTTTGTTATGCTTGCAATGAGCATGCGCTCATCGGCGTTTTTTTCAAAAATAACGTCGCCTGTATCTGCACACATGACTATCGCGCTGTGTGCGCTAAGTTCGTGCTCCTCATCGGCAAGAACCGATATCGGCAGCATTGCCGACATGACTGCCGCAGCTATAATTACCGAAACGATTTTTTTCATGAAAATAAGCACCACCTTTCCGGGCAGTGCTTATTATTGACGAAAACAAAGTGTTTTAATCGGTTTTCTTATTAGTATTTGCGATACTCTCGATCTTATCCATAACATCGGGCACGAGGTCGATTATGCGGTCAACGCCGTTTTTGGCCGGCGGAGCAACGTTTATCATGCGCACACCGTCATCCTTGACGACAAGAAAGCCTATCGGCTCGATCTTGACAGCTGCCGCGCTGCCGCCGCCGTAGCCCTGCTTGCTGCCGCCGAGCGAGTCTCCGCCGGCGCCGCCGAACCCGAAGCTGAGCTTTGACACGGGGATGATCGTCTGCCCATCGGGCGTGATGATGGGCTCGCCTACTATATTGTTTACCTCAACAAGGTTCTTGATGTTGTTCATCGTTGACTGCATCATTTCGCTCAGTTTGTTGTTTTCCATTGCGTGCCACCCTTTCACGGATACGCTGTATCCTGTTTTTTATCAGAATTTTCAGAAATCCAAAGCCTGCCGCAAGGCCGACCGCGATCACGCATCCAAGTCTTACGGATGCCGAGACCTCAAATTCGGCTTTGCTTTTTTCTCCGTTCATATCAAGCCCGATATATATATCTTTCCGCTTTACCTTAAATTCGTTTTCAAAAAACGGTATAGCCGAACCGACAAAGCCGTTTACGGCGTTATATCGCATTACGGCGTCATACGGATCCGGCGCGGATACGACTGCGTGCAGGTATATATACCCGAAATACACCCCGTTTTTAAATCGGCCGAGCGCGCGCAGCGCAACCTTTATAAGCTTCAGCCAGTCATCGAGCGCAAAGCCGAGATCGAAGCTTTTCTTCGGCTTATCCTCATTTTCGACATCGGCCTCGGTTTTTCCCTCGCTCTCTTCGGCTTTTTTCTTCGCCGGATACAGCCTGAGCTTATAAAACCACGCGCTTGCAGCGACCGTGAACTCGCCTTCGCGGCAGACAACGTCAACGCCGAGCGGAATGAGCATGATCGCCGCAAGAATTATTAAGATGATAAAAAGCGCGACCAAGCGCACCACCTCGATGAATTATTTAAGCTCTTCCATCCTGATCTGATTATTTCCGACCGTATTGAGCTTTTCTATAGCATCCTCGAGCTTTTTGACTCCGTCTCCCGAGCTTATATCCGGAAGCTCCGGAAGCTCCTCGAGCCTGCTCACGCCCATCGTGCGCAGAAACGTGTCCGTCGTGCGCAAAAGCGAGGGCCTGCCCGGAACATCAAGCTTTCCGCAGCGCTCGATAAGGCCGCGGTCGATAAGAACACCGACCGTATACGAGCTGTCAACTCCGCGCACCTGGTCGATATACGCCCTTGTGACGGGCTGAAAATACGCAACGACAGCAAGAGTTTCAAGCGCCGGCTGCGAGAGCATCGGCGGCTTGCGCTGCTCGAGCGTTTTGCTTATGACCGCCGCATATTCAGGCGACGAGCACATCTGGAGCTTATTATCCAGCGTAAGTATCCGAACGCCGCGCCTGTTGAAGCTGTATTCATCGGCAAGCTCCTTTGCCGCGGCGAGGACCGCATCCTCACTAACCTCAAGGATAAGCGATATGCGCGCCGTGGGCACGGGTTCGCCGGCTGCAAAAAGTATTGCCTCAACGGCTGACTTTATATTCTCTGTTTCCATTACATATCCTACTCTACTATTCTGTCAAGAATTTCGTTCACATTTCCTCCCGTGAACGAAAGCGTATAATCGCTCTCATCGCCGCTTAGCTCAACACTGCCCATGCTGCACAGCTCCAAAATCGACATAAACGTTGCAACGATCTCCGATCTGCTGCGGCAGGCCGAATAAAGCTCTGAAAGCTTTGCCGGGCCGCTCTGGAGCCGGGCTATAAGCTCGCTGCTTTTTGTGCGTATCTCATAGACTATGCGCGTCGGAGCAATGCGGTGGACAAATTCCGGCTCGGTAGGCTTTCCGCCGCGTGTTATCACGGCATATAGTGCCTTGAAAAGATCGGCAGGCTCGTGCCGGTACTCATACTCGCGCTTTACATTCGGCAGTGGCTCGGGCAGCTTTGTATAGTACAAAAGACCTTTTTCCGACGCGCTTTTCAGCTCCGGAGTTATCTTTTGAACAGCGGTGTATATATCCTTGCATTTTAGCTGTTCAAGCGAGGTCATGAGTTCTTCCAGCTCACTTACCTCTTCCTCGCCGGCAAGCAAGGTTTTAGTTTTGATATACAGCAGATGCGACGCCATTTGGACAAACTCACTGGTTATCTCAAGATCCATCCGCTCCATGCGGTCAAGGTACTCAAGATACTGATCGAGTATATCCGCAATTTTAATATCTCGGATCTCTATTTTATTTTTCGACAAAAGCATAAGGATCAGGCTGAGCGGACCGTCAAAGTCCTGAAGCTCGTTTTTATCCTTGACTATGCTTTCAAGATGAAAAGTCGGATTATCCATTATCAATAAAACAGTATGCGCGAAAGGCTAAAGCCCCATTCGGCAAACGCAAACAAAAATTTAAACACAGCCTGAGTCACCATCTGGAGAGGTGCTCCCAGGACGTCCGATGCAATAAGCACGAGCAGTATGATCATTCCATAGTGCTCATAGCGCATGAGCTTATAATAGCTCTCATCGCTCATGATAGAAAACAGCACCTTTGAGCCGTCAAGCGGCGGAATAGGAATAATATTGAATATGGCAAGCGCTATGCTAAGATATGCTGTTATGTAAACCATATTAAGCACGCTGTCCAAAAACGAGCTGCCGGAGAGCTTGCACGGCAGGAAGATCAAACCGTATATGAACAAAACTATACAGCATATGAGCACGTTTGACACGGGGCCTGCAAGAGCGGTTATTGCCATATCGCGCTTCGGATGCTTAAAATTACGCATATCAACAGGCACCGGCTTTGCCCAGCCGAATTTGAAGGCGACCATCATGATAAGGCCGAATATATCAATATGCTTTATTGGATTTAGAGTCAGTCTGCCCATATTTTTGGCCGTATTATCGCCAAGTTTGTAGGCAACATAGCCGTGGCTCAATTCATGCAGCGTTATGCACACAAGCGCCGGGATTATCGACATGAGTATTTCCATCGGAACGGACCAGTCGAGATTTCGCATTACATCGCCAAAAGAATTCATAAGAAGCTACCTTAAACGTAATTGAGTATCTGTGACATAAGCGCTTCGCGTCCGCTTCCCTTCTCAGCCGAGAACAGGATAAGCGGAGTTGAATCGTCAAGGCCGAGCGTAAGCCGGATAAGCTCGAGATTAGGCTCGATCTCGCTTTTTTTGAGCTTATCGGCCTTGTTTGCAACAACGACAAGCGGACAGCCGGTGCTTTTGAACCACTCGGCCATTGTAACATCATCCGCCGTGGGCTTATGGCGCGAGTCAACTATCATAACGCCGAGGTCAATAAGTCCGTCAACGGCGAAAAACTGCTCCATGAGCTTGCCCCAGCGTTCACGCTCCGCCTTTGAGACCTTGGCGTAGCCGTATCCGGGAAGATCGACGAAGTAAACCTTTTTATCGATGAGAAAATAGTTTACATGAACGGTCTTTCCGGGCGACTGGCCGACTCGCGCAAAGTTTTTCCTATTCAAAAGCCTGTTTATGACCGAGGATTTGCCGACATTTGACTTGCCGGAAAAAACGATATTGGGAAGCGCATCGCGGATAAAGCCCGAGGGTGCCGCCGCGCTTTTAATAAACTCGGCTTTGTTTATATTAAGTTCTGCCATGCTTCACCTACTGTCTTATTTCCGGGCGGCTTTTTTTGCCCGAAACAGGCATTATGACCTCATGCTTATTGTCCGCGTCCTTATGAACGAGCGCGGTTTCCAGAACGGTATCTACCTTGTCGGCAAGCACAAAGTTGAGCGCTTTGCGCACCGTCGGGTCGATCTCATCAAGGTCAGGCTCGTTATCGGCAGGAATTATAACCGTGGTGACTCCGTTCCGCATTGCGGCCATCGTCTTTTCCTTGAGGCCGCCGATCGGCAGGACGCGGCCGCGCAGGCTTATCTCGCCCGTCATGGCAATATCGCGGCGCACCGGAGTTCCCGTGAGAGCGGAAACGATCGCCGTGCACACGGTCACGCCGGCAGACGGACCGTCCTTAGGTATTGCACCCTCTGGGAAGTGGATGTGTATATCCTTCGTTTTATAGAAATCGGCCTCGATGCCGAGCTTTCCTGCGCGGCTTCTGATGCAGGTCATTGCAGCCTGGCAGGACTCCTTCATCACATTGCCGAGATTGCCGGTAAGCTCAAGCTTTCCGCTTCCGTCAACAACGGCGACTTCGACATCGAGCACCTCGCCGCCCACGCTTGTCCATGCGAGGCCGCGCACAAGGCCGACCTCATCGGTCATTCTGCGATGCTCCGGCTTAAACTTCGGCGCGCCGAGATAAGGCTGCAATGCGCCCGAGCGCAGCGAAAGGCTCTTACGCTCACCGTCGGCGATCGAGACCGCGGCTTTGCGGCATAGCGCTGCTATCTGGCGCTCAAGATTGCGGACGCCGGACTCGCGCGTATAGTAGCTTATGATCTCTCGTATTGCATCGTCACTCAGCTTGAGCTGTGCGGCCTTCAGGCCGTGCTTTTTGCGTTGCTTCGGCAGCAGATGCTGCTTTGCTATGCTGAGCTTTTCCTCATCGGTATAGCTTGACAGCTCAATTACCTCCATGCGGTCAAGAAGCGCTCTGGGGATGGTGTCGAGCGAGTTTGCGGTAGTTATAAAGAAAACGTCGGACAGGTCAAACGGCACTTCGAGGAAGTTGTCGCGGAAGGTCGCGTTCTGCTCGGGGTCAAGCGCTTCGAGCAGTGCCGCCGATGGGTCGCCGCGGTAATCCGAGCCGAGCTTATCTATCTCGTCAAGGACCATGACGGGGTTCATGCTCTTTGCCTGACGTATACCGGAGATGATCCTGCCGGGCATTGCGCCGACATAGGTCTTGCGGTGGCCGCGTATCTCGGCTTCGTCATGCACGCCGCCGAGGGATATACGCACGCACTTGCGGTTTGTTGCCCGAGCAATGCTCATGGCTATGCTGGTCTTACCGGTTCCCGGAGGGCCTACAAGGCACAGAAGATTTCCGCCGGCCTTTGGCGCAAGCTCCTTGACCGCAAGATATTCTATGATGCGCTCTTTGACCTTCTCAAGGCCGAAGTGATCTTCGTCGAGCACCTTACGCGCTTTTTCTATATCATTGGTTTCGGCGGTCTTAATATTCCAAGGCAGCTCAAGGCAAACATCGAGGTATCCGCGTATTACAGTAGCCTCCGTAGAGCCGAACGGCTGCTTAGCAAGATGCGAAACCTCCTTGAGAAGCTTCTCTTCGATCTCTGGCAAAAGCTTGAGATCGCGGATCTTCTGCCGGTACTCACCGATATCATCGGTGCTGTCGTCCTCTCCAAGCTCCTGCTGGATTATCTTCATCTGCTCGCGCAGATAGTAGTCGCGCTGGCTGCGGTTTACCTGCTCGTTTGTCGCCTCGTTGAGCTCCTGCTCGATGCTCATGACATTAAGCTCATGATTGAGCATCTCAATGAGCATTTCAAGTCTGCGGCAGGGGTGAAGCTCCTCAAGCAGTACCTGCTTCTGTCGGTAATCAAAGCGCACATTCTGTGCGGTATAGTCGGCAACAAATGCCGGATCACGGCTGACAACAAGATTCAAAAGCATTTCCGGAGGCATGCTGCCCGAGAGCTGAATGTATTCATCGAAAAGCCCAACTACAGTGCGCATAAGCGCCTCTTTTCTGTCGACCGATACCTTTTCGGGCTTATCAGGCACGCTTTCTATCTCTCCGAAATAACACGGCTGATCCGAAGCAAGAGACGTAACTTTTCCTCTGTAAAGTCCCTCTGCCATTACTTTGCACAGCTTGCCGCCGGGCTGGCGCACAAACTGGCGAATGCGGCAGACAACGCCGTATTCGTAAAGATCGCTCAGCTGCGGCATATCGTTGGAGATATCCTTTTGAGTAACGAGGAATATCTCCTGATCGTTATTTTGCGCGCAATTGAGCGCGGCAAGCGATATCGGTCGCTCAACGTCAAAGCTCAGGAGCATCCCGGGGAATATGTTAAGGCCACGCAGCGGCAGTATAGCCATTGCGCGGTTCGGTATTTTCGTGTTCTGATTCATGTGATTACCTCCTTGTGAGGGATAAAAAACGCAGCAAGACAGGGCAACGCCCCGTCTTGCCGTGTTGTATCATTTGCGTATTACGTCGGGGCCGGTTCCGTTTTTCACGCAGTCGGCAGTGACAATTACTTTCTCAATATCGTGCTCGCTGGGCACGGTGTACATGATGTCGGTCATTATGCCCTCCATCACGCTTCTCAGGCCGCGAGCGCCTATCTTCATTTCGATAGCCTTATCCGCAACGGCTTCGAGCGCGTCCTTTTCATAGACAAGCTTTACGCCGTCATATGCCATAAGGGCCTCATACTGCTTGGTCATTGCATTCTTCGGCTCTGTAAGTATGCGGACAAGATCCTCGCGCTTGAGCGAGGTGAGCGGAGCGATAACCGGCAGTCTGCCGATAAGCTCGGGTATGATGCCGAACTTGAGCAGATCATGCTGCTGAGCCTGCTTGAGAAGCTCGCCGACGTCGCGCTCGGTTGAGCTTTTTATGTCAGCGCCGAAGCCCATGCTCTTTTTCTCGGTGCGCTTTTCGATGATCTTATCAAGTCCGTCGAATGCGCCGCCGCAGATGAAGAGTATATTTGTTGTGTCGACCTTTATAAACTCCTGATGGGGATGTTTACGCCCGCCCTGCGGCGGAACGTTCGCTACCGTGCCTTCGAGCAGTTTCAAAAGCGCCTGCTGAACGCCCTCGCCGGATACGTCGCGTGTGATGGACGTATTCTCGCTCTTGCGGGCGATCTTATCGATCTCGTCAATGTAGATTATGCCCTTTTCGGCGCGCTCAACGTCAAAATCGGCAGCCTGCAAAAGCCGCAGAAGAATATTCTCAACGTCTTCGCCGACATAGCCGGCTTCGGTGAGAGTCGTTGCATCGGCTATTGCAAAGGGAACATTGAGCATCTTGGCCAGAGACTGCGCAAACAGAGTTTTGCCGCTGCCGGTCGGGCCGATGAGAAGAAGATTGCTCTTTTGAAGCTCAACGTCGTTATCGCCGGCATAGAGGATGCGTTTATAATGGTTATACACCGCGACCGACAGAACTACCTTTGCTCTGTCCTGCCCGACGATGTATTCATCCAGCCTTGCCTTTATCTCGGCAGGCTTCGGAAGATCCTCAAAGCGCAGGCGGTTTCCCTGACTGTCATGCACGGGAGCCTGCTCATCCTCGGCGATGATGCTCATGCAGAGATTGATGCACTCATCACAGATGTACGCGCCGTTTCCGGCGATGAGTCTGCCGGTCTGAGCCTGTGTTTTTCCGCAGAACGAGCAGCGGATGCTCTTTCTGTCGTCTGTTCTTGCCATAGTTTTACCTCAAGAAATGATGTAATATGGGGGAACAGAAAGTTCCCCCATACAGAAATCGCTTATCGCTTGGTTATCACCTTATCGATAAGGCCGTATTCCAGGGCTTCCTGTGCAGACATGAAGTGATCGCGCTCGCAGTCTGCTTCAACAACGGCGATATCCTTACCGGTGTTTTCAGCGAGGATCCTGTTCAGATTTCTCTTGATTTTCAGGATCTGCTCGGCCTGTATCTGAATATCGGTACACTGACCCTTGCTGCCGCCGGACGGCTGATGGATCATGATTTCGGCATTGGGAAGCGCAAGGCGCTTGCCCTTTGCACCGCTCGAAAGCAGGAATGCGCCCATTGACGCAGCCATACCGATGCAAATGGTGGATACGTCCGGCTTTATATACTGCATGGTATCGTATATAGCCATGCCGGAGGTCACACTGCCGCCGGGGCTGTTGATATAAAACTGAATATCCTTATCGGGATCCTGCGCTTCAAGGTACAGAAGCTGTGCTACGATCAGACTTGCGGTCGTATCGTTAACCTCCTCGGACAGCATGATTATGCGGTCGTTGAGAAGTCTTGAAAAAATATCATACGAGCGCTCGCCGCGGCTTGTCTGCTCTACTACATAGGGTACTAAGCTCATTTTTTAACGTCTCCTTTCGTTGCTGCTTATCTCGGAGATCATATCCTTATGCTCGGATAATTATTCAGCCTCTTTCTCGGCAGGCTCCTCTGCGGGAGCTTCCTCGGTAGCGGACTCGATAACTATCTTGGTTGCTTTTTCTTTCTTGAACTCGTTTCTGATATACTCATCGCCGAAGTACTGGCGGATCTGCTCGGGAGTTGCGCCGACAGTCTCGGCAGCGCCCTTGATGTAGTCCTCAAGCTCTTCATCGGTGACTTCAATGTTTTCCGCATCAACGATTGCATTGAGAAGCAGCTCCTGCTTCACCTGGTACTCTGCCGCAGGACGGATGGTAGAATCGATGGCTTCCTCATCAAGGCCCATCATCTTCTTGATATCGTCGGTGCTCATCTTCGGGTCGGTAAGGCCGAAGTTTGCCGCATAGCTGCGGATAAGCTCATCGATCTTCTCCTGCATCATGCTCTCGGGGATCTCAACGGTCATGTTGTCGCATGCCTTGGTCATGATAGCGGTGCGGAACTTTGCGTCCATCTGCTCGTCCATGACGCGCTCCATGTCCTTACGGGTGTCGGCTCTGTATTCCTCAACGGTGTTGAACTCGGAAACATCCTGAACGAAATCATCGTCAAGCTCGGGAAGCTCGGTCATGGACAGGCCGTTGAGCTTGACCTTGAACACTACGTCCTTGCCTGCAAGCTCTGCAGTGTAATCCTCGGGGAAGGTAATGTTTATGTCCTTCTCATCGCCGATATTCATGCCGACGATCTGCTCCTCGAAACCGGGAACGAAGGTGTTCGAGCCGAGCTCAAGCTCGTAGCCCTCTGCCTTGCCGCCGTCAAAGGGAACACCGTCGAGAGTGCCTTCAAAGTCGATATCTGCGGTATCGCCCATCTGAGCCTCACGCTCAAGGTCGATAACGCGGCCGTTGCGTTTGCGAACACCGTCGATCTGGCCGTCAACGTCTTCTTCGGTTATAATGTAGGTCTCTTTGACTGCGCTGAGGTTCTTATACTCGCCGAGGGTGACTTCGGGATAAAGCTCAACGTCAAAGGTCAGGGTGAGAACCTTATCATCGGAAAGATCCATGTTGGAAACCGCAGGCTTGCCGATGATCTTCAGGCCGCAGTTGTCGTAGCCGTGCTCATATGCCGGTGCAACGAGCTCATCGATAGCATCCTGATAGAAAACATCATGGCCGTACATGCCCTCAACGACGGCACGGGGAGCCTTGCCCTTTCTGAAGCCGGGGATGGAAATGCCGCTCTTGTTCTTTTTAAACGCCTGATCAACAGCAGCGTCGAACTCCTTGGCATCGACTTCGACCTGGAAGCTGGCGGTCTTGGAGTCTTTCTTTTCTACGTTCTTGACTAACATTTATATATTCCTCCTAATATAATTCACATAGGCCAAAACATAATAACAGATATTTCAGCCAAAAGCAATTATTTTCTTTGAACGAAAAAAATCAAATAAGCTTTACTGGCTTAAATTTAACATGATCGGCTGAAACGAGCATGAAATCAGTGCCGGAAAGAGTGCCGTTGAACGCATATTGGCAGCCGGCGCCGTGAATATGTCCGTAGCAGCAGCGCTTTACATTATATTTTTGCAGCAGCTCAAGTATCTCGGGGCATGTGTAATTCATATATTTGGGCGGATAATGCAGGAAGGCATATATCTCATCCGTTTTTGCCGCCTTGAGCGATGCCTCAAGCCGCATGATCTCGCGGTTCATTATTTTTTTATCATGCTCAACGCCCTTGCTTTCCTCATAAAACCAGCCGCGCGTTCCGCATATGGAAACTCCTCTGTACGCAAAGCTCGAGTTGTGCAGCACGTCAATGTTCTTTATGTCATTTTTCTCAAAAAAGCTGCGCGCCTTGGTTGCCGTTGTCCACCAATAATCGTGGTTTCCCTTTAAGATTATCTTTTTTCCCGGCAGAGCGTCAATGAATTTGAAGTCCGGCAGAGCCTCCTCCATGGTCATTCCCCAGGTTATATCGCCGCACAAAACGGTGAGATCATCGTCATTGAGCTGCGAAAAGCCCTCGCTGAGCTTTTGCACATAGTTTTCCCACCGGCCGCCGAAAACGTCCATAGGTTTATTTGTTCCAAGCGACAGGTGAAGATCGCCGATCGTGTATAAAGACATGCCGCCTCCGTATAAAATTAAAATTGCTGTCAAGAATAATAATGTCTAACGACAATACTCTATGGAGGTAATAAAATGAACAATAAGAAAATGAGTTCCGGTCAGATCACCGGCGTTGGCTGTGATGTCAGCAACTGCAAGTACAACACCATAGACTGCAAGTGCTCAGCGTCGCAGATCAAGGTTCAGAACGATAAGGCCACTACCAAGTCCGAAACCTTCTGCTCGACATTCTGTCCGCGCGGCTGCTGCGACTGATACTACGGGGCCTGTGCCCCTACATATTATTTTAGAAAATCAGCAACTGTAGCTTTCATTTCCGGCTTGTCAACAACAAGCTCAAATCGCTTTTCGCGCCTATCAAGGCCTTCAAGCGGTTTGGGTATCGCGGTTTTCGTCACTTCCGAAAGCTTTTCGATAAGCTCTGTTCCGGGAGCGTCACTCTCCTGTCCCAGTGCCTGAAGAACACTGTTGCAGAACTTATACGGGCTTGCCGTTGACACGACAACCGCCGGCGTAACGCATCCGGTGTCCTTGCGGTAAGCTGCAAGCTTATTATAAGCAACAGCCGTATGCGTATCCATGAGGTAACCGTTTTCGGTGTATACCTTATTTATAGCAGACTTTGTTTCGTCATCGGAGCAATAACCGCCGACAAAGTGCTTGCCTATGACGGCCTTCACTGCATCGGAGACCTCATAACGCCCGGTGCCTGCGAGTTCGGCCATATAGCCTGCCACCTCAGTATCGCTGCCGCACACGGAATAGAGCAGGCGCTCAAGGTTGCTGGATATGAGAATGTCCATCGACGGGGAAATCGTGGTATAGAATGTCCTGTTGCGATCGTACACACCGCGCGAGAAGAAATCAGCCAGAACGTTATTCTGGTTTGACGCGCATATGAGCTTTCCGACCGGCAGTCCCATATTTTTAGCGTACCAGCAGGCCAGAATATTGCCGAAATTGCCGGTGGGGACAACAAAATCAACTGCATCGCCGTAATTTACGCGGCCGGAATTGGCATAGTCACAATAGGCCGAGAAATAGTAGACTATCTGCGGTAGGAGTCTGCCCCAGTTAATTGAGTTAGCCGATGAAAGAAACCAGCCCTTTGCGCTGAGCTGCTCGGCAAAAGCAGCATCGCCGAATATTTGCTTAACACCCGTCTGAGCATCGTCGAAATTGCCGCGCACGGCTGCAACACCGACGTTATCGCCGGTCTGCGTTACCATCTGGAGCTGCTGGACATCGGAAACGCCGTTATGCGGATAGAACACAAGGATTTTTGTGTTTTCAACATCCGCAAAGCCCTCAAGTGCCGCCTTGCCTGTGTCGCCGCTTGTTGCGACAAGGATGCAGACCTTGCGCCGCTCACCGCATTTTTTTAGCGAAGCCGTCAGCAAATGCGGAAGCATCTGAAGAGCCATATCCTTAAATGCGCAGGTGGGACCGTGCCACAGCTCGAGAACGGCTGTTTTTTCATCAAGAAAATGAACCGGCGCAGTATCGGCGCTGTCGAAGTTATCGCCGTATGCGCGCAAGATCATGGCTTTAAGCTCATCTTCCGTGAACTCATCAAGGAACGGCTTCATGATGCTCAGCGCTCTGCCGCGGTAGTCCTTCTTGCCGAGCGTTTTTATATCATCGAGCGAAAGCATCGGCAGGCTCTCGGGAACATACAGTCCGCCGTCAGGCGCAAGACCATGGGATATTGCCCATGATGCGCTTACATTTTCGTTTGAATTTCTTGTGCTGAAATATTTCATGTCGGCTCTCCTTCCGATCAGAATGCGTTTTCAATGTGGTTTATGCTTACTTTTCTGGAGCTTACGCCGTCGGGTGCGTAAACTTCAATTACGTCAAAGCGTGGCTGAAGCTCGGTCTCGTGGCTTTGAAGCCAGAGCTGTGCGGCCATGATAACTCGCTGCTGCTTTGCATATGTCACAAATTCGCGAGCCTCGCCAAAGGCGCTGTTCTTTCTGAGCTTCACCTCAACAAAGACTATGTAACCGCGTTTTTGCGCAATTATGTCGATCTCACCCTGCCTGTACCGGCAGTTTGTATCTACTATCCTGTACCCATGCAGGCGAAGATAGTTTGCCGCCTTGCGCTCGCCGAACGCTCCGAGTTTTTCTTCTGCCATCAGTGCATTTTCCTCAAAAAGCTCGGGCGATGTATCTCGCACGGGCCGTACTCGCGCAGTGCCGCATAATGCACTTTTGTACCGTAGCCTTTGTGCTTTTCAAAGTGATACTGCGGATATTTCTCCGCCATTTTTATCATATACCGATCACGAGTTACCTTTGCGAGGATCGACGCCGCCGCAATGTCGGCACATTTAGCGTCGCCCTTTACGATGCAGCGGCTTGGCATGCTTATTCCGGAATTGCGATTGCCGTCAATCAGTGCAAGCGAGGGCTTGACCGACAGCTTTTCTATCGCACGATTCATGGCAAGCAGCGCCGCGTTTAGAATATTGATCTCCTCGATCTCTTCGACACTTGCAAACGCTATGCCGAAGCTTACAGCTTCAGAGCAGATCAAGTCAAAAAGCTTATCTCTTTTCTGCTCGCTGAGCTTTTTTGAGTCGTTGAGGCCCTCTATCTCAAGTCCGCGCGGCAGTATGACAGCCGCTGCGCACACGGGGCCCGCAAGCGGTCCGCGCCCGGCCTCGTCAACGCCGCACAGGATCTCAACTCCGCTGTCGTATATCTCGTTTTCAAACGTCCAAAGCTCCGTCATCACGGCTTCTCCAGGCTTATTCTGCCGAGCTTTCCGTCGTGATACTCGCCCAACAGAGTGTTTGCCATTCGCTCAATATCATATTCGCCTTTTGATACCAAAAATCCGCGTTTTTTTGCGGCTTCTTCGAGAAGCTCAAATCCGTTCATCTCGGGATCCGGCTCGAATTTATACCTTGCGGTAAGCGCTTCGGGATACATGTCCCGAAGTCTGAGCATGAAGTTCGCCGCAAGTGTTTCTTTATCGAGAACATCGGCCTTTATCGCATTGGTGATAGCCAGCATTTCACCGACCTCCTGCGAGTCAAACTTCGGCCAGAGTATGCCCGGAGTATCCAGCAGATCAAGGCCCTTGTCGATATTGATCCACTGCTTGCCGCGCGTAACGCCGGGCTTATCACCGGCAATGGCAGCCTTGCGTTTTGCTACCTTATTTATAAATGTCGATTTTCCGACATTCGGTATGCCGAGGATCATGACTCGCATCGGGCGGTTTACCTGCCCCTTTGCAGCATAATCAGCGATCTTATTCTTCAAGAGCTCGCGAAGAGCCGGAGCAAAGCCATTGACACCCTTTCCCGATTTTGCGTCGGTTTCGAGGATCTTTATCCCCTGAGCTTCGAAAAATACTCGCCACTGTGCAGTGATCTTTGGGTCGGCAAGATCGGTTCTGTTTAGGATGATGAGTCTCGGCTTTCCCGAAGCAAGCCTGTCGATATCCGGGTTGCGGCTTGAATTGGGTATGCGCGCATCAAGTATCTCGCACACGGCATCTACCTGCTTTATGCTGTCCTCGATCATGCGCTGTGCCTTTGTCATGTGGCCGGGGAACCACTGGATATTCATTTTTTCGTAGTTAATGCCGCTCATATCATTCACCGTCGGGTATGCCGATAGAGTCAAGCGGAAAAACGCGCAGAAGCACCTTGCCGACGATAAGTCGCTCATCGACCATGCCGATCTCGGCCTTGCGGCTGTCGGACGATGCATTGCGGTTATCGCCCATGACGAACACGCAGCCCTCGGGAACGGTCTGCGCTCCCTTAAAATCGAGCTGGTTTCTCGTCGGCTCGGCGATATACGGCTCGTCAAGCAGCTCGCCGTCAACATACACTCTGCCGCGGTCAAAGTCGATCTCGACCGTCTGCCCTTCGGTTGCGATAACGCGCTTTACAAGCGCCTCGGGCTTGTACTCATCCTTGCGGAAAATTACGATATCGCCCTGCTTTGGCTTATAAAAAACGTCGGAAACGACGAGCTTATCGCCGTTTGTGAGCGTGGGGTTCATCGAATCGCCGCTTACGTCAACTATTCTGAACAGGAACACAAACACAAGAATGCATATTATTAGCGCAAACACAAGGCTTTGCATCCAATCATATATCTCGCCTCTTGTGGTGGTTTCGGTCTTGGTAGCCTCCGGTTTTTTCGCTTTATCTTTAGTTTTTTTCATCTCAAACTACCTCTTGATGAGTTTATCAATATATTATACACGATAAGCACTCATTTAGGCAACAAAAAAAGCGGCACAAGCCGCTTTTTTTGAACCGATAATTGGTCGGGCGCTTACAGGCGCTCCTTGACCTTTGCTCTCTTGCCGACGCGCTCGCGCAGGTAGTACAGCTTTGCTCTGCGGACTTTACCGCGGCGAACTGTCTCTACGGAGACGATGGAGGGAGAGTGTACGGGGAAGACCTTCTCGCAGCCTACACCGTAGGAGATGCGGCGGACGGTGATGGTCTCGTTGATGCCGCCATGCTTCTTGGCAATGATGGTGCCTTCAAAAGCCTGGTTGCGCTCACGGCTGCCTTCTTTTACGCGGACTGTGATACGGACGGTATCGCCGACGTTGAGCTCGGGCAGCTCGGGCTTCATGTACTGTTCGCTGAGAATTTTGATCAGATCCATAGTCTAATCCTTCCTTTACTTAAGACGTTCGTGCCGGAGGGCTCCCTTTTGGCCTCGGCAGAGGACCGTTTGATAGCCTGCGATGCACACAAGCCATGATATGTTACCATAAGATACTTGAAAATGCAAGCATTTTTATCTGAATGGCTCCATGTTTTCGTCAAATATCTCAAGGCGCTTGAATTTCGCAAAATCGGGCGCGATATCGGGAGCAAGCTGGCGCAGAGCGTCGGCTATAAGCTCCGGATTGAGCGTGGGTTCCTGAGCGGATATGACCGCCTGCATCCGCACGTCGCTGTCAAGCCGCTCAAAGCTTATCTCCTTTATTGCCGGGCGGATATTACTCTCACCCACTCCGCGCTTTGTTTTTTTAGTTATAACGATGCTGTCGGCAGAGTAAAACTCATTGAGCCTTTCGGCCATTGCTGCCGCGTCACGATCGTCATACTCGAAAATGCCAGAAACGCACAGCCATTTGATTTCCTTGACCTTGCGCTCCGGCTCATACACCTCGAGGACCTCTATGCCCTCGGGCATTTGAGTTGAAAGTCTGCTTTTTATCTCGTCGCAGGGCATACCCTCGAGCATTTTGAAATCCATGATCTCACACACGCTCTCGCAGCCGACAGACAGCGGAAGCGCGATAGATATATTTGGATGGGGGTTAAAGCCATCAGAGTATTTGAGCCTGCATTCGGCGCGCAGAAATGCGCGAGTTATCGTGCGCATGAGGTCGAGGTGCGAAATATAGACCGCGCGGCCGGTTTTGGAAAAACGCATTCTGTATTTATCCATCGCATTTTCCTCCCTTCAGGAGCTTTGCCGCTCCGCAGGCCGAGCACTGCTTGCGGCAGTCCGGTGAAAGCTCGGATTTGTACGCCTGCTCGCGCTCGTGCCACAAATGTGCTCTGCGCACACCGACATCAACATTATCCCAGGGCATGACCTCATCCTTATCGCGCAGACGGTGGGCATAGAAAGTCGGATCCACTCCGGCATCGTCAAAGGCCTTCATCCAGCGATCAAACGAGAAGTAGTCGCTCCACGCTTCAAGCCTGCCTCCGGCGCGCCATACGTTTTCTATGACGCTTCCCATGCGTCTGTCGCCGCGCGAAAGTGTGGCTTCGATATAGCTTGTCTGCGGATCGTGCCAGTTATAAACAACGTTTTTCGCCTTAATATTATCGCGCAGGAGGTGCACCTTTCGGATATATTCCTCCATCGTCACCTGCTGCTCCCACTGGAACGGGCTGTGCGGCTTCGGAACAAAGCAGGAGGTGGAAACCGTTATGCGCACTCCCCTGTTTTTATTCTTTGCGTACAGCCGCCATGTGTGCAGCACCTGATTTGCAAGCTCCGCTATGCCGAGGATATCCTCATCCGTTTCGGTCGGAAGGCCAAGCATGAAATAGAGCTTGATCGTGTTCCAGCCGCCCTCGAACGCAAGGCGGCATGTGTGCAGCAAATCTTCCTCGGTGACGTTTTTGTTTATCGCGTCGCGCAGACGCTGGCTTCCGGCCTCGGGCGCGAACGTCAGGCCGCTTTTGCGCGTTTTCTGTATGCGGTGCATAATGTCCATGGAGAAGTTGTCCGCTCGCAGTGACGGCAGCGAAAGACCGATGCTGCGCGGCTCGCAGTAGCCGAGAAGCTCGTCGCACAGCTCCGACAGGCAGCGATAGTCGCTGGAGCTGAGCGAGAGCAGCGTTATATCCTGGCAGCCGGTGTTTTTAAGCAGTGCCTTTCCCTGCTCTGCCAAAAGCTCGGGCGACTTGGCTCTTATCGGTCTGTAAACATGTCCGGCCTGGCAGAAGCGGCAGCCGCGAACGCAGCCGCGGAACAGCTCGAGGTTCACTCTGTCGTGAACGACCTCGGTTGACGGCACTATCGGCGAGAGCGGAAAATGAACCGAATTCATATCCGCAATTATGCGCTTTGTTACCTTTTCGGGCGCGCCGGGATGCACATCAAAGTGATTTATCGTGCAGTCGTCATTATAAACGGGCTTATAAAACAACGGAACATACACGCCGCCGATCTGAGATGCTTTTTCCAGGAAAGCTTGCTTCGACCAGCCCTCGGCCTTTGCAGTGCGCAGGAGCGCGAGAAGCTCGTTATTCATCTCCTCACCCTCGCCGAGCAGGAAGATGTCGATAAAATCGGCCATCGGCTCGGGATTGAGCGCCGCCGTTCCGCCTGCTATGACAAGCGGCAGCAGAGTTTTCCTGTCGGCGCTGCGAATAGGTATGCCGGCCATATCCATCATATCGAGCACGGTCGAATACGCCATCTCATAGCCTATCGAGAAAGCCAGCACATCATGCTCGGATATCGGGTCTCCGCTTTCAAGCGCGTACAAAGCAACGCCGTTTTGCTTCATCTGCTCGTACATATCGCCCCACGGAGCATAGACGCGCTCGCACCAGACATACGGCAGCTCGTTCATCGTTGAATAAAGTATGCCCATGCCGAGGTTTGACATGCCTATCTCATATGTATCGGGAAAGCAGAACGCCAGCCGCAACTCGACCTCGTCCTTGTTTTTTATTATCTGATTATACTCGCCGCCGGTATACCGCGCCGGTTTCTGCACCTTAGGCAATATTCGTTCAAGTCGTTTATCCATATTATCTCCATTATAATTATCTGTATATCTGTTTGATTTTACATCATACGCGTGCTTTTTACAATAGTTTGGCGGCTCAAATTTGTGCAATCAAAAGACACACCGACGCCGCAAGAAATGCTGCGCCAGCTTGTGTATTGTGCGAGTATATGCCGATCAAAGCGAGTACAAGAGCCGTTATTATGCTCATGCATTGCATAATTCGTTCTGCTATTTTAGCTTCGGTAAAGCGCTGGATAATAATCAGCAACGCTCTTCCTCCGTCAAGAGGCAGCGCCGGAAGCATATTGTAAACCGTCAAGACAAGGCTTATACCAGCAGTATATAGAAGAAATCCATTCGTCGTCAAATTGCCAAGCATTGATGAAACAAGTGCAAGCGCAAGTCCTGCCGCAGGACCTGCGAGAAGTATTATGACTTCACATGCCGATGAATATGCTCCAAAGCCGGACATACACAGTCCGGAATAATCAAATCTAAGAGTTTTCACCTTGCCGCCGAAGATGCTTATGGCCGCCGCATGCCCCGCTTCGTGGACAGAAACGGCCGTTATTATCGCTGCAAGGTTCTTAAATCCACCGAAAAAATAAATAAGCGCAAGCACAAGTATTGCGCCAGGGCTTAGAGAAAAGCGGTTCATATATAAAATTCCGGGTTAAGGTAAACATCGTCTTTCTCAAGCTCAAAATGCAGGTGCGGACCCGTTGCGGCTCCGGTTGAACCAACGAGCGCTATCACATCACCTTTCTTTACCTCGCCGCAATTCATGCAGATTGCACTGCAATGCGCATACAGTGTTCGGTAGCCGTCCGGGTGGTCGATCATAACATACTTGCCGAACGAATCCGAGTCGCCCTGTGCCACTATCATTCCGTCAGCAAATGCTGTTATGGGTGTTCCCGTATCTGCGGCCAGGTCGGTGCCGTAGTGGTATTTCACCTCGTTTTTTATTGGGTGCATGCGATATCCAAAGCCGGAAGAAGTCACACCGGCAACGGGGCTTGTGTACTCAAACGGAAGCTCAGGCCGCTCGTAGCTGACCGTTTCGGGCACGGTGTAGTCCGAATATGCCGATTGCGCTTCCATAAAAGCTGCGACCGCAGGATGCACCGTCGGTTCGGGTGTAGGTGCAGCTGTCGGCTCCGGCGTCGGAGTAGGTTCCGGAGTCGGAGCCTGGCTTGGTGTCGGTTCTGCCGAGTTCACTGCAGAAACAGGTTCAATCTGAACGTTTTTCTCAAATCGGTCAATGAATGTTTCAATAATATCTCCGTCTGCAAGGCTCTTACCTAACTCTATGACGGCCTCAGTCTGCTCCTGTTCCATATTTATCGCCTTACTTATCCCGTCGGATACACGCTCGGCCAGAGCCGGAGATGTAAAGCGCAGCACCGTAAGGGCAAGAAATATGGCTGCGCATATATAAAACTGCGTTCTGTTCATGCTTGTCACCTCGGATAAGCATATGCAGGCAAGTTATGATAAATTATTCTTGACAAGTCAAGCCTGACTTATTATAATATAAAAGCTGTTTCGGGGTGTAGCGCAGTTGGTAGCGCGCTTGGTTCGGGACCAAGAGGCCGGGAGTTCAAGTCTCCCCACTCCGACCATAATGTGGAGACAAAAAAGATGTCTCACGCGAAAAGCCCGAATATATCGGGCTTTTTTGCTACCCAAACGGCGATTTTTCTCT
>ERZ772883.67-NODE-67-length-116556-cov-16.041356_pt1 | contig 116556 bp, 102 predicted proteins | sample MGYA00580575_ERZ772883 | MGnify/ENA primary metagenome ERZ772883 (study PRJEB29015, sample SAMEA2737666) | human gut metagenome | biome: human gut; feature: human-associated habitat; material: faeces | place: China | collected 2012 ... | reverse complement strand
TAATTATAAATTTAATAAAGAAATTATAAATAATATAAATAATAGATATATTAAAATAAATGTATCTAATATAAAAGATAAAGACAATTTTATAAATAATCTTAATAATAATAAAAATATAAGTTTGCTTTATTATGAATATCCCTTGATAAAGTTTAATAAATATACTTTATCATATATAAATGATGATAATTTAGATGTTTTAAATACTAAGATAAGCTTACTTAAAAATAATGAAATAATAGTGTCAAATACTTTAGCAAATATATATAAAATTAATAGTAATTTTGAATTTGTTTTTAATAATAAAACTTATACTTTTTTAATAAAAGGATATTATGATGATTTAGATAATACAAAAATTTATTCATCTTTTGATACTATATCAAATATACTTTTAGATAATAATTTAAATGTAAGTGATAATATTTTAATATGTTTATTAAATGATTATGAAAGTAGTATAAAACTTATAGATGATTTGAATAGTAAGGATATACCAGCATATTTTGCTGATTATACGGGCATTCAAAATATTAATACATATAGTAAAATAATAAGTATAATGAAAATATTAATAAAGGCAATAATAGTTATTTTCTTTATAATTTTATACTTGATTATTAATAGTATTATTGATAACGATAAAAATGATATTGGTTATATGCTTATATGTGGATATAATAAAAAGGACATATTTACTTTCTTATCTTTAAAAAGTTTAATAATTTTATTAAGCTATTATATTTTTATATTTATAATATTTATATTGTTACTTATTACTTCATTTATGTTATTTAATAAAAATCTTTTTTCTATACTGCCAATTATTATAACTAAATCATTTTATGCTTTAATTATTGTTATTATATTTGATATTATTAATGTTTTAATACTTGAAAATAAATCATTAAAAAAATCAATTATTAGTTTTATAAAAAAACAAGAAATGTAAAATCTCTTGTTTATTTTTATTTGGTTACCCAGATAGGATTCGAACCCATGGAATGTCAGGACCAGAACCTGATGCCTTACCGCTTGGCTACTGGGTAATTACTTAATTACTATATCATAAATTCTATTTAAATTAAAGTAGTAAAATAAAATAAAATGTGATATTATATGTTTGTGATGAAATATGAAAAAAGTTGTTATTGGATTAAGTGGAGGAGTAGATAGTGCAGTAGGTGCTTATTTACTTAAAAAGGAAGGCTATGAAGTAATAGGTCTTTTTATGCGTAACTGGGATAGTAATATTAATAATGATATATTAGGAAATCCTAATGATACAAATGATATTTGTCCACAGGAAAAAGATTATAATGATGCTAAAAAAGTATGTGAATTTTTAGGTATAGAGCTTCATAGAATAGATTTTATTAAAGAGTATTGGGACTATGTATTTACTTATTTTTTAGAGGAATTAAAAAAAGGTAGAACACCTAATCCAGATATGCTTTGTAATAAATATATCAAATTTGATTTATTTGTAAAAGAAGCAAGACGTCTTGGAGCAGATTATATAGCAACAGGTCATTATGCTAGAATAAAGGGTAATAAACTATTAAGAGCAAAAGATTTAAATAAAGATCAAACTTATTTTTTAGCGGATGTAAATGTAAATAATTTTAAAGATGTACTTTTTCCAATTGGAGATTATACAAAACCTGAAATAAGACAAATTGCTAAAGAAGTAGGAATTCCTGTATTTGATAAAAAAGATTCTACAGGTATATGTTTTATAGGAGAAAGAAACTTTCAAAAATTTATGGCAAACTATTTAAAACCTAATCCTGGTGATATTATTAATGTAGAAACAGGTGAAAAAATAGGTACACATATGGGACTTATGAATTATACAATAGGTCAAAGAAAAAATGTTGGACTTTCTGGTGATGAAGAAAGACATTATGTATGTGGTAAAGATACAAAGAAAAATATTTTATATGTTGCTTTTGGTGAAAGTGAATATTTATATTCAGATGAATGCACTGTAGATAATGTAAACTTTATTTCTAGTAAAAGACCTTCTTTTTGTACTTGTAAATTCCGTTATAGGGGTGAAGATCATCCATGCGTGTTAGAATATCTTGCAAATAATAAAATTAGAGTTATTTATAAAGGTAAAGCTAAAAGTGTAACTCCAGGTCAAGCGTGTGTATTTTATGATGGAGAAGAGTGTCTTGGATGTGGCTTTATTGATGAAGTTTTCAAAGATGGTGAAAAACTTTGGTATTTAAATTAAGAGCATTTGCTCTTTTTTTATGAAAAACTATGGTACAAAATAAAAAATTATGATATTATATTTTTAGAGTAAAATAATAAGAGGTTAGATATGAAAAATATATTTAAAAATATTAAAAATTATTTTAAAGATAATAAAACAAAAAGTATTACAATATTAATAATTTTAATATTAACAATTGTTTCTAGTATTACTTTAATAGCATATTCATTTTATCAAAATAAAAGTAGAAAACTTATAATATCTGGTATAGCTTCTTTAGATTCAGCAGATGTATCAATAAAAGTATATAGAGAAAATAAAAATGAAAATGGTGTTGGAATAAATACTTATTCATTATCATATTATGTTCCAAGTAGTGCATCATATAATTATGTAAGTTCAAAGACAGTATGTGGCACAGGAATAACAATAACTAAATATGAAAATCAAAAGTTTTATGTAGATGCGACTAAAAAAGGAAAATGTAAAGTATATTTTGATGCTATAGATGGTTATATTGATGATTATGAAGTAAATCTTTTTGTTCAAAATGAAGTAGGTAATACTAATGATAATAATTATAATAAAATGGGTCAGTTACCACTTTATGAAACAGGATATTATTATACGATAAATACAAGTAAAACAAGTTGTACTAATGGTGCAACAGTAAGCATCGAAGGAAGAAATATAGTTGTTCTTGCAACAAAAAAATCAGTATGTAATGTTTATGCTGATAAAAATAGTGATAGTGTTGGACCAACGGTAAGTAATTTATCTGTTGATGGTAATGCAGTAACATTTACTGCTTCGGATAATATTGGCCTTGCAATGTATGGATTAAGTACTTCGAATAGTATTGCACCAGATGATTGGTATTATTTTAGTGGAACAAGTCAATCAACAACTTTTGAATATGCCAATGAAGGAACATATTATTTATGGGTTAAAGATACTGCAGGAAATAATGCTATTTCTGAAGCAATAACTATAACACTTGATGCTGCTGCTCCAGTTGTTGGAAATATTGATGCTTATACTAAAAATGCTGTAATTGCACTTTCTGATGATAATAATTTAGCAGGTTATGCAGTTACAAAAACCTCAACTACACCTACAAGCTGGACTGCTGTTTCTGGAAAAACTGCAAGTGTAACATATCCTACTACAGCAAATGGTACTTATTATGTACATGTAAAAGATGCCGCAGGTAAAACATCAAGTAAATCATTTGATATGGGTTGTGCTGCAAGTATTTCAAAAGATTTTGATTATAATGGTTCTGTTTCTTATTATACTACGATGTGCCGTGGAAAACATACTTTAACTGTTTGGGGTGCTCAAGGTGGAAATACCGGTGGAAAAGGTGGTTATTCAACAGGAGTAGTTAATTTGAATGAAAATATGAATTTATATATTTATGTAGGTGGTCAAGGTTCAAAAGGTTCGACTGGAGGATTTAATGGTGGTGGTACTACCGGTTCTGGTGGTGGATCAGGTGGAGGTGCTTCTGATATAAGAATAGGAACTGATTCATTATCTGCAAGAGTAATTGTTGCTGGTGGTGGCGGAGGAAAAGGACAAGATAGCTGCGCTGCTGGTGGAGTTGGCGGAGGAACAACGGGTGGTGGTTCTGCAAGTCAAAGTAGTTGTGGAACACAAGCTGGAGGTGGTACTCAAACTGCTGGAGGTGCTAAAGGAATATATAGTGGCACATCTGGAGCTAATACAGGTACATTTGGTAAAGGTGGAAATGCAAGTGACGGAAATTATGATGGCGGCGGCGGCGGCGGTGGCTGGTTCGGCGGTGGAGCTGGAGCTTCAGCAGGCTGGTCAAACGGCGGTGGCGGTGGTTCAGGATATGTTTATACTTCGTCAACAGCCTCAAGCTATCCATCTGGTTGTAAACTTACATCGTCATATTACCTAACAAACGCATCAACTACTGCAGGAAGTTCATCATTTCCTAGTACAACCAGTGGTACTGAAACAGGCCATTCAGGTAATGGTTATGCAAGAATTGTTTATAATCCATAAAACTCATTAAAAAAATAATGAGTTTTTTTGTGGATTATGATATCATATATATACGAGGTAATATATGAGAAAGTTAATTAAATTAGATAAAATATATGATATAAAATTTGATAGTAAAATTCACTCTTTTTTATCACCTGAACATATTTATATACCAATTGAAACTGGTTTTGATCTATTAAAAAAACAAAATTCTAAAGTTTTAATGGGCGAAGCAATTTTAGAAAACAAACTTAAAAAAATTAAAAGTAGTATATCTGGAAAAGTTATTGGTACAAGTAAACTTATATGTGATGGAGTAGAAAAAGAATGTATTGTTATAGAAAATAATTATGAAGAAGATAGTAAAGAAGTAAAAAATATAATTAAAAATATTTCCTCTGAGGATATAATCAATAATTTATTTATACATAATTTAGATAAATATGCTGATAAATTAAAAAAATTAAATATAGAAAATTTAGTTATAAATGGTATTGAAGATGAACCATATTTTGAAAATAATCCATTTGTATTAAATAAATATGCAAGTGATATACTTAAAATAACAGATAAATTAATTAATGCTTTTGATATAAAAAATGCTTATATTGCAATTAAAAGTAATGATACAGAAAATATTAATTTATTTTTAAGTAAGATAGGAACTTATACAAATATAAATTTAAGTTTAATCGAAGATAAATATTTACTTGGAAGTGATTTCTTTTTACTTGAAAATATGAATTTAAAAGATAATAGTTTAGTTATAAGTGCTCAAGATTTGCTTAGTATTTATAATAGTGTAGTATATCTTTGTGATATTGATACAACTTTTATTACGATTGCTAGTCCTTTTTTACCTAAAAGTTATGTAATAAATGTTAAAATAGGAACACTTCTTAGTGATGTATTTAATAGTTTAAATATTAATATAAAAGAGAATTATTTATGTATTTATAATGGTTTAATGACTGGATATGAAGTTGATTATAAAAAATGTATAGTTACAAGTAATATGAAAGGAGTTATAATTATACCTAAATTTAATGAAGAAGAAAAACCATGTAATTTATGTGGAATGTGCTATAAAATTTGTCCTGTAAAGGTAAATCCTAAAAATGTTATGGATACTGGTAAAAAAAGTAAAAATTGTATTGACTGTGGACTATGTACATATATATGTCCATGTAAAATTAATTTAAGAAAATATTTAAGAGGTCAAAAATGAATGTTTATTTAAAATCTAAAAATAATGAAAATAAAATATTAGTAAAATATATTTTACTTTTAATACCTTTTTTAATATATGGTTTTTATAAGAATGGAATATTATTATATAAAGGTGAATATGTTAATATATTTTATATGTTTAAACCACTTATTTTAACTATTATTTCTATTTTAATAAGTTATTTATTTACAAAATATAAAAAAGAAGATTTTATTTCGTATAGATTATATTTAAATATATTAAGTAGTTTAATAGTATTACCTAATACAAATATATTTATTTATTTAATTATTTTATTTTTAGTTAATATATTATATACTTTTAAAAAGGTTAATATTAGTTTAATTACTATTTTATTACTAATTATAGTTTCTATGATATTTTCTAAGTATTCATTTTTAAATGTTTATGAAGAAAGTGTAAATCATAGTTATAGTATAACTAATTATTTATTTGGTAATGGTTCTGGGGGAATTTCAAATACATTATTTATTTATAGTATTTTAGTTTTTATATATTTAATATGTGATTTTTCATATAAAAAACATATTGTAGTAACTTCTGTAACAGTGTATTATATTTTACTTATAATTAGTTTTGTATTATTTAAAAAGTTTGATTATAATCTTTTGTTAAATAATAATTTAGTTTTTTCATTTATATTTTTAAATACAATCAGTATATTTACTCCCTATACAAAAGGTGGTTGTTATTTATATGGTTTTATTTTAGGATTAATATCTTTTTGTTTTAGTTTTATAGATATTAATTTAGGGGTTTATTTAATAAGTTTAATATTATCATTTACTTCTTTATATTTTGATAAACTTATTTTAAAAATTAGTTCCAAATAAAAAAAGTTTAGATTAAAAAAACTTAGATTTTTTATAGTTTTCAATGCAATTCGGCAATTTGTAGAATTTTTGTTCAGCAATTTGTGAATATTGCTTTTTTTAGTATTTTCCTTTATAATTTAAATGGTGGTGATAGGAAAATGGATATAATATCTGTAAAAGAACCTAATATAGCTGTTAGGGTATCTCAGTATCCAAATGATAATAAAAAAGAATTTTTACTAGTGGGAAGAAGTAATGTAGGAAAGTCAAGTTTTATTAATACGTTAGTAGAAAGGAAAAATTTTGCACATACATCTTCGAAGCCTGGAAAAACCCAAACTCTTAATTTTTATTTAGTAAATGATACATTTTATTTAGTAGACGTACCTGGTTATGGTTATGCAAATGTATCAAAAGAAAAACAAAAAAAGTTCGGTCTTATGATTGAGGATTATATTAAAAATAGAAGTAATCTTCAGCGTGTATTTTTACTTGTGGATTATCGTCATAAACCCACTGAGGATGATATATTAATGTATAATTATTTAAAATATTATAATTTAAATATTACTATTGTTGCTACTAAATATGATAAGATTAAGAAAAATGGTCGTATTAAACAAGATAAATTAATTAAAAGTGCATTAAAACTTGGTGATGATGAAATGTTTATACCATTTTCTACAATTACAAAAAAAGGTAGAGAAGATGTACTTAAAATAATAGAAAGTTATTTATAAAGGAGAAAATAAGATATGAATAAAAAAGGATTTACTTTAGTGGAACTTATGGCAGTAATAGTTATTATATCTATTATTGCTTTAGTTGGTGTTACTAGTATAACAGGTGTAAGAAAACAAATGGATAAAAAACTATTCGAGGAAAAATTAAATAGTGCTATATCATCCGCTGAAAAATGGGGTGAAGATAATAAAGAAGAACTTACACTTAACATAACAATTAGCGTTAAAGATGGGGATGAAACTGTAGAAAAAACTGTAAAAGGGGCCAAATTAACAATTGGCAACTTAATAGCAAATGATTATTATGAATCTGAGGAAGCTGTTAATCCAAACCTTTATAATTATACAAAATGCTCTAATAGTAAAACTTCTCAATATGGTTATAAAGATGGAGAGTTTTGTAAAAATATAGTTACTAATAATGTGGATAGTTTAATTGTTAATGAGATATCTATTAAAATATTTACTAATAATAATAGAGTTTATGCTTGTATAGAAAAAAATACTAATAATAAAAATTTAATAAAAGAAACTGATGCTTTTGATAAATACAATAAGGATCTTTATTGTTAATTATCTTTATGCTTGTTATTATAAATATTTTTGATATAATAATTTGATAAAAAGGAGGAAATTATGCAAACTGTATGTTTAATAGGAAAACCAAATGTTGGTAAAAGTACTATTTTTAATAGATTAATAAAAGAAAAAAAATCAATTATAATGGATACACCTGGTGTTACAAGAGACAGAATTTATGGTGTAGTTCATTTAATGGATAAATCTTTTCATTTAATTGATACCGGGGGATTATCTTTAGAAAATGGAGACTTTAATAAAGATATTTTAGCACAGGCAACACTTGCAATTGATGAAGCTGATTTAATTCTTTTTATCGTAGATGCCACTTGTGAAATATCTACTGAAGATAAAATGGTTGCAAGTATGCTTCATAAATCTAATAAAAAAGTATTAGTTTTAGTAAATAAAGCAGATAATAAAGAAAGACAAAATAATTTATATAATTTTTATGAATTAGGTTTTGAGGATATGATTGCAATTTCTGCAGAGCATAATATTGGTTTTGATAAATTAAATTCTTATTTAGAGTCAAATATTAGTGAAGGGAAAGAAAAAGAAGATAATAGAGTTAAATTTTGTTTTGTCGGAAGACCAAATGTTGGTAAAAGTTCCTTAGTAAATGCTCTTTTGAAAGAGGACAGATTAATTGTATCTGATATTGCTGGAACAACAAGAGATGCTGTTGATAGTACATTTAAATATAATGGTAATGAATATGTTGTTATTGATACTGCAGGTATGCGAAAAAAAGGTAAAATTTATGAACAAATTGAAAAGTATTCTTATATTCGTTCTTTAAAAGCAATTGATCGAAGTGATGTATGTGTTCTTGTAATTGATGCAAAAGAGGGTATTATAGAGCATGATAAACATATTGCTTCCTATATTACTGATGCTGGTAAAGCTATTGTAATATGCGTAAATAAATGGGATACCGTGGAAAACCCTGAGGAAGAACTAAAAAAATGGAAACTTTTAATGGAAAATGAATTTAAATTTCTATCTTATGCTAAAGTAGTATTTGTATCCGCTAAAACATCTAAAAGACTTGGAACATTAATGCCAGAAATAATTAATGCTTATGAATCACATAATAGAGTAATAGCAACAAGTATGCTTAATGATTGTATAATTGAAAGCGTTCAAATGCATAATCCACCTTCATATAAAGGTAAAAGACTTAAAATATATTTTGTGTCAGAAACAAGTATCAGACCTCCAAAATTTACTTTTGAAGTTAATAATAAAAAGTTAGTACATTTTTCTTATGAAAGATATTTAGAAAATCAAATTAGAAAAACTTTTGAACTTGATGGAACACCAATTATATTAGAATTTAAAAATAAAAATGATTAATGTAGGTAAAAATACTTGCATTTTTTTATATTTTAGTAAACGAACAAAATTACGATAAAACTATTGACAACTATATTTTTTTAGAGTATAGTTTAAATATGCTGACAGCAAATATATGTTCGATACAAAAAGTTGTATGAATATATTGTAAAAAAATTAATGAATATCAATTAAAAAAACGAAATTAAAAGGAGGAAAAATGGTTTATTTAGAAAGTATTAGATTATTAGAAAATGATGAAGAAGGGTTAGCTATGGATGAAAGAAAAATATATAATAGTTATTATCCCTTTGGTATTTTTTCACACATGAAAAATATTAAAAATATTAAATTCGGTACTATTACACTTTTTTGTGGAAGTAATGGCTGTGGTAAATCGACTTTATTAAATCTTATTTCTAGTAAGCTTAATTCAGTAAAAAAGACTAATTATGATAAAGGAACATTATTTAAAAATTATATGGATGTTATGGGATATGAGATGAATGAAGTTCCAGAAGAAATTGTTACAATTACAAGTGATGATATATTTGATTATTTACTTGATTTAAGAAGCATTAATTCTCATGTTAATCGTAGAAAAGATGAACTTGCTAGATACTATTTAGATAATAAATATAATAGTAAGGATATTTCAATTTTTGATTATGATGAGATTCGAAAAAATTATGAAACTAAAACTGCAACTATGTCTAAATTTATTAGAGGTAATTTAATGAATAATACTATTTCTTTGCAATCTAATGGGGAGTCCTCACTTATGTTTTGGGAAAAAGAGATTAAAGAAAATGGTATATATATTTTAGATGAACCTGAAAATAGTTTATCAGCAGAAAATACCTTAAAACTAAAGACATTTATAGAAGAAAGTGTAAGATTTTTTAACTGTCAATTTATAATATCAACACATAGCCCTTTTTTACTTAATTTGAATGAAGCAGTAATCTATGATTTAGATAAAAAAGATTTTGTACCAGTAAAGTATGAAGATATTCCGTCAGTAAGAACTTATTATGAATTTTTCAAAAGTAACGAAGGTAAATTTACTTAAAAATGATAAATCAAAAAAACTTAAGCAAAAAAGTGTCAAGAAAGTGTAATTTGTATTTACAAAGATAACTTTGCCCTTTATAATAAATGGTAACTTTGAAGGGAGGATAATATGAATAATTTACTACCTGTACTTATACTTAATGAAGTCATTATTCTTCCTAATCAAGAAATTAAAATCGATTTAAATAATGAATTTAGTAAAAAAGTAATTTGGGCAAGTGCAAAAAATGAACTTAATAAAGTTTTAGTTATTGCTCCGATTAATACTTTAGAATCCTCACCTTCAATAGAGGATCTTCCTAGAGTTGGTGTTGTTGCTAAAGTAAAAAGTAAAGTAGAACTTCCAAATAATAAATTAAGAGTTATTATAAAAGGAGAAGAAAGGGTAAGTATTAATAAATATTATCAAAATAAAAATACTAATGTTTTGAAGTGTAGTTTTAATGTTATTGAACTTCCATCATTTTCAAAAGCAAATGAAACAGCTATTCAACGAAAGCTAATTGAACTTACTAAGAACTATATTTTACTTAATAAAAATGTTTCAAATTCTATATTAAAAACTTTAGATGAAAGAAAAAGTTTATCTGATATAACTGATATAATTACTTCATTTTTACCATTTAGTTTTTCTAAAAAACTTTCATATATGGAAACTATTAATCCCCTTACAAGAGCGGAAAATTTAATAAATGATTTAAATGAAGAAATACTTGTTACAAATATTGATAGAGAGCTTGATGAAAAATTAACTCAATCTATTGAAAATGGTCAAAGAGAATATATTTTAAAAGAAAAACTAAAGGAAATTAATAGTGAACTTGGTATAACTAAAGAAAATGAAATAGCAAGTTTAAAAGAGAAATTATCGAGTCTTTCTTTGGAGGAAAAAACTTATAATAAACTATTAAATGAAATTAATAAATATTCGACTTGTTCAGAATTTAGTCCTGAAGCAGCAGTTATTAAAAATTATTTGGATACTGTTTTAAATTTACCTTGGAATAGTGAAACAGTATTAAATACTGATATAAAAAAAATAAAAAATGAACTTGATGCTACTCATTATGGACTCGTAGAACTTAAAGAAAGAATTTGTGAATATGCATATTTTTTATCAAAAAATACTCAGTTATCTGCACCGGTAATATGCCTTTTGGGTGCACCTGGTGTTGGTAAAACTTCAAGTGCATACTCAATTGCTAAAGCATTAAATCGAGAGTTTATTAAAATAAGTGTAGGTGGTTTAAATGATTCAACTGAACTTATTGGATCACGTAGAACTTATCTTGGGGCTTCTGCTGGAAAAATAATGCAAGGTATAATTAAATGCAAAGTAAAAAATCCTGTTATTCTTATTGATGAAGTTGATAAAATGGTTAAAGATTATAAAGGTGATCCTGCCTCAACTTTACTTGAAATACTTGATAGTACTCAAAATAAATATTTTATAGATAATTATATTGAGGAACCATTTGATTTATCTAAAGTAATGTTTATATTAACTGCTAATAGTTTAGATAATATTCCATCAACTTTACTTGACAGGTTAGAGATAATAAATATGGATAATTATTTAACAAGTCAAAAGATTGATATTGCTAAGAATTATTTAATTAAGGATATTTTTAGTGAATATAAAGCAGAAATTAAAATAAGTAAAGAAGTTTTAGAATTTGTTATTGAAAATTATACTAAAGAGCCTGGAGTAAGAGAACTTAAAAGGTTACTTGAAAAATTAATAAGAAAAGTTATAGTAAATGAGCCGAATGCTAAAAGTATTACAATACTTCATGTAAATAAATATTTAGATAATAGAAATATAAATTATTTACCAGAAATTACTACAAGTGGCATAGCAAATATTTTAGCATACACTACTGTAGGAGGGCGATTATCCCATATTGAAGTAGTAAAATATAAAGGTATAGGTAAAGTTACTATTACAGGCTGTGCTGGGGAAATTTTAAAAGATAGTATTAATGTAGTAATTAGTTTTTTAGCTAATAATTATAATATTGATTTAAAAAATCAAGATTTACATTTTCATTTTTTAGAAAGTTATGTAAAAAAAGATGGACCATCTGCAGGTGTATCAATAGCTGTTGCGTTAATGAGTCTTATTAAAAACAAAAAAATATCATCACAAATTGCTTTTACAGGAGAGCTTTCTTTGAAAGGTGATATTTTACCTGTGGGAGGTTTAAAAGAAAAAGTAGTAGCGGCAACTACTGAGGGTATAACCAAAGTATTTGTGCCCTCTGCTAATGCCTTTGAAGTTGCAAATATAAGTGAAAATATTACAAATAATATAGAAATAGTATTAGTAAGTAACTTTACAGAAATATATGATGCACTTTTTAAATAAAAATATGGTATAATTTTCTTACAGAGATAGGAAAGTGTTGTATGAATTTAAAAGATATTAATTATGTTGATTATGGAAAAAATATAAAAGGAACGATAGTTTTATTACATGGTTGGGGTCAAAATATCCAAATGATGGATATGCTTGGTCATCCATTTGAATCGGAATTTCGTATTATAATTTTGGATTTGCCAGGTTTTGGTGAGTCTAAAGAACCATCATCTTTTTGGGGTGTAACTGAGTATACTACTTTTTTACATGACTTTTTAACTAAATTAAAAGTATCAAACCCAGTTTTAATTGGTCATTCCTTTGGAGGAAGAATTGCAATTAATTATGCCTCAAGGTTTAAAACTGAAAAAGTTGTTTTACTTTCTGCACCATTTAGACCTAAAAAGAAAAAAATAAGTTTAAAAGTTAGAATATATAAACTTGCTAAAAAAATAAAATTTTTAAAACCTTTTGCAAATTATTTAAGAAATAAATGGGGTAGTACTGATTATAAAAATGCTAGTGAAATTATGCGTGGAAGTTTAGTAAAAATTGTAAATGAAGATTTAACTGAAAATGCCAAAAAAATTGAAGTGCCAGTTCTTTTAATATATGGTACTTTGGATAAGGATGTTCCTTTAAAAGAGGCTATTTATTTGGAAACTATTTTAAAAGATGGTGGACTTGTTAAATATAATGGATTTGGACATTATGCTTATTTAGAAAATTTAAATCAAACTATTAACATTTTAAAAAATTTTTTGTCGTAGGAGGTTCCTTATGAAATATTTTATGATTTTATTAGTTATAGTTCTTTTTGCTTTTGAAAGTTTATTTTATATTCAAATGCTTCAGCAAAATTCATATAATGAAAAAAATAGATTTTTAAAATTTACTTTAAAAAATATAAAAGAAAATATAAATTACTTTGCATTAAAATTACTTTTTGGAATATCATTAATTTTATTTTCAAATTTTGAATTTATATTATATGTTTATTTCTTTTTAATAATGTTTATTTTAATTTATTCAAGTATATTACAATATAAAAAGTATAATAAGAAATTACCTTTAAAATTTACAAAAAGAGTTATTAGAATTTTTTCTTTAGATATAATTTCTTATTTAATATTAATGATTATTTGTTTTAATAAAAACCTTACATTTTTACTTGGAATAGAACTTATATTTATATCTTTATTACCCTTTGTTTTGATAATTTTAAATTATATTTTATATCCAGTTGAAAAAATTATTTATGAAGTATATAAAAATAAAGCTATTAAAAGGCTTAATAAAATGGAAAATATTGCAGTAATAGGTATTACTGGTTCTTTTGGTAAAACTAGTACAAAAATGATTTTAAATGATATTTTAAGTGTAAAATATAAAGGATTTTGTACAGCTAATTCATTTAATACGCCAAAGGGAATAACTAAAACAATTAATGAAACAGAAAGCATTTTTAATGATTATTTTATTGCTGAGATGGGTGCTCGTGCCAAGGGAGAGATTAAACAGTTATGTGATATAGTTCATCCTAAATATGGAATAATTACAAGTGTTGGACCAGCACATCTTGATACCTTTAAAAATATTGACATTATTACTAAAACAAAGTGTGAATTACTTGAAAGTTTACCAAATGATGGGGTAATTGTTTTAAATAAAGATAATGAATATTTAAGAAAATATAAGCCTATAAATAGAGTAAAGACTTTATGGTTTAGTTTAAACGATAATGGTGCTGATGCTTATGCAAGTGATATTAAATATAGTGATAAAGGAAGTGCTTTTACTCTTCATATAAAAAAGAAAAGTATTCAAGTTGAAACTACACTTTTAGGTAAAGAAAATATTTATAATATAGTTTCTGCCTCTCTTCTGGCAAATGAACTTGGAATGTCCTTAAAAGAAATTCAAAAAGGTATTTCCAATATTAAAGTCATTTCTCATAGGTTAGAGCTTAAGACATCAGAAAATATTACAATAATTGATGATAGTTATAATTCTAATCCTGTTGGTAGTCAAAATGCTATTGAAGTTTTAAAACTAATGAAAGGTAAAAAAGTTATTATTACCCCTGGTATGGTGGAAATGGGTAAAGATGAAGAAAAATTAAATTATGAATTTGGATGCAAAATGGCTAATGTATGTGATAGATTTTATTTAATAGGCAAAAAAAGAAGTAAGCCTATTGAAAAAGGAATCATTGATGAAAATAAAAAAGCAGATATAAAAGTATTTAATTCATTTAATGAGGCATATAATGATTTTAGAAAAGATTTTGCAAAGGAAAAAGTAACAGTGCTTTTAGAAAATGATTTACCGGATACTTATAATGAAAATTAGAAAGGATGTTTATGAAATTAAAAGTAGGTTTTATTTATGGGGGTATTAGTACAGAACACGAGATTAGCATAATAAGTGCGATTCAGGCTATAAATAATATGAATATGGATAAATATGATATAGTACCAATATATTTGTCTAAAAAAGGAGTTTTTTATACAGGAAGGTATTTGTTAAATATTGATAATTATAAAGATTTAAGTTTAATACCTAAAAAATGTAAAGAAGTGTCAATAATTAAAAAGAATAATGACTTTGTTTTATTAAATGTTAATTTTCCTCATAAAGTATTAACTAATATTGATATTTTCTTTCCAATTGTTCATGGCTATAATACTGAAGATGGCTCTATAGCGGGTTTTTTAGAAACTATTGGAGCTCCATATGCTGAAAGTGATTTATATGCAAGTTTAATTGGCCAAGATAAGGTTATTCAAAAAATGGTTTTCAAAGAAAATGGTATAAACATTGCACCTTATACTTATTTTTATGAAAATGAATATCTTGATAATGAAAATGAAATAATTTCTAAAATTAATAAGCTTTCCTATCCAGTAATTGTTAAACCAGCAAGACTTGGAAGTAGTGTAGGAATTAATATTGCTTTAGATGAATCATCTTTAAATGAGGCTATTAATGAAGCATTAAAATATGATGAAAAAATTATTGTAGAAAAGGTTATTGAAAATCTAAAAGAACTTAACTGTTCAGTACTCGGAGATAAAGATTTATATAAACCTTCTTTAATCGAAGAGGTTAGTGGAAAAGATAATATTCTTTCTTATGAAGATAAGTATATTTCTGGTGGTAAATCAAAAGGTATGGCAAGTGCAAGTCGAAAAGTCCCAGCGGATATACCTAAAAAGTTAACTAAAGAAATAGAAAATATTAGTGTAAAAGCTTGTAAAGCACTTAATACAAATGGAATAGTTCGAATTGATTATTTATATGATACAAAAAATGATAAAGTATATTTAAATGAAATTAATATTATTCCAGGATCATTATCATTTTATTTATGGAAAGATTTGAAATATAAAGATTTACTAGAAAATATAATTGAACTAGGAATAAAAAATTATAAAAATAAATCTCGAAAACAAACTAGTTTTGAAACAAATGTATTACAAAATTTTAATGGTACTAAAGGTATAAAAAAATAAATTTAAAATTTTATATAGACAAAATATTATAAATATGATATATTTAATTTGCTCGAAAAAAATAAATTTTTTTGTGAGCATTTTTTTTGCAAGAAAATTTAAAATCACACACCTTAGAAAGGAAACATATGAAAAAAACAATAATAATTTTAATAACAATTTTTGCCTTTACTACAAATATATATGCACTTGAAAATATAAGTTATACAATAAGTGGAACAAATAAATCACTTTGTTCAAAAGATGGAAAGATTTTTCTAGAGATACCTTCGATTGATCTTGATGGAAAAGAATCATATATATTAAAACCAATGGAAAGTTTTAATACAAATTTAAAAACATATGAATATGCAAAATATACAAATTATGACTTACCTAAAGATTTAAAAGATTATTTTTATGCTTTTCTAGAGTTTAAAAATATTCCTGGAATAAGTCATAGTAATTATCACATTTTAACACAAAGACTTATTTGGGATTATTTATACCCAGAAATGGAAATAAAATTTTGTACAAATCGAGGTAAACCTTTTGAATTTCTCGAAGAGGAATATTATAAAGTAAAAGATATGATTACAAATATTGTAAGTGGGCCAGACTTTTTTAATAGAGATAATTATTTACTTGAAAATAAAGAATATACTTTTGAATTTAATTATTTAGATAGATTTTATTTAGTATCTAAACCTGATGAATTAAATGTTAAAATTTATGATAATAAACTATTTGTAAGTGGTCCAAAAGGAAAATATCAGTTAGTATTTAAGAAAAAACCTCTTGAAAATAAACCTTTTATTTCAGAAAGAATTATATCTGACGGACAAAATGAAGTATTTTCCTACAGTAATTTTAATGATAAAGAATATGTAGTGAATATTATAATTGATAGTGTAAATTTAAATATATTAATACTTGATGAAAATAATAAGGCTTTAACTGATAAATGCATAATTTTACAAAATGAAAAAGAATACTTATCATATTGTACAAATGAAAATGGTATTATTAATGCTAAAGGCTTACTTAAGGGAAAATATAATATTTTATTCGAAGAAACTGATGAATATGAAAAAATAAATCAAGATATTGATTTAAACAGTGATTCAATGATCAAATTAAAATTAATACTTAAAAATAAAGATAATAAAGATAATGTTATTAATAATGATAATAACAATAATAGCGAAAATATTGATAATATTGATAATAATCAAAATATTAATGATAATTTAAATAATAATGGTGATAATGAACAAACTAGTATTACACAAGTTAATGGTGAAAAAAATACTAATGAAGACTATTTAATATTCAAAGATACTTTATCTATTAATAAGTTTTATATCGTAGCTATAGTTTTTATCTTTTTAACAGCGGTGGTATTTTGCATCAAAAGATTAAAAAAATAATAATTTTTATTTTATTACTTTTGATAAATACAGTAAACTCTAAAACATTTACTATTCAAAATACTTTACTTGACAGTTTCACTTATAGTGAAAATATATCATTAATTATACCTAGTATTAGTTTTTCAAAAACTTTTGATAATAATTCTACTTTAAAGAATAATTTAGAACTTGAAAAGAGTTCAGTTATGCCAAATAAAGAAAATAGTACAGTAATTATACTTGGTCATTCAGGTTATAATTTTAATGCCTATTTTAATGATTTATTTGATTTAAAAAAAGGTGATTTTATATATTTAAAATATTTAGGTAAAACTTATACTTATAAAGTTTTTGATATAGAATATATTAATAAAAATGAATTTTACAAGGTTCAATATAATAAAAATTACTTATATTTAGTAACTTGTGATTTATATAATTTTAGTAAACAAATTGTTATAAAAAGCTCAAAAATTTAACTTTTTTGAGTTTTTTTGCATTTTTTTTAAGAAATTTAACAAAAAAAGGAGGAAATCGAGGGGGTAGCGGTAATAATATATATATGTAGGGGATAAAATATGAAGTATATTAATGAAGAAGAAATTAATGCTATAAGAGAAAATGCAAACATTGTTGATGTCATTGAAAGTTATGGAATTAAACTCGAGAAAAAAGGTAAAGATAACTATGTATGCTTATGTCCATTTCACGATGATCATAATCCTAATATGATTGTTTCTCAAGCTAAACAAATTTTTACTTGTTTTGGTGGATGTGGAGCTACGGGTAATGTATTTACCTTTGTACAAAAATATGAAAATGTAAGCTTTATCGAAGCAGTTAAAATAGTTGCTGAAAAATCTCATCAAAACTTTAATTATGATATTAAAAGTTCCAAGGTGAATGATAAATATAGTAAAGAGTATGAAGTTATGGATTTATCATTAAAGTTTTTTCAAAATAATTTAGCTTCGAGTGAGGGCATTAAAGCCAAAGAATACCTTTTTAAAAGAGGGATCACTGAGCAAATTATTAATGAGTTTAAACTTGGACTTTCAATAAGTAATAATAGTTTAAAAAAGTTTTTTGAAAGTAAAAATGTTGATTTAGAACTTGCTTATAAAATAGGCCTTTTAAATAAAGGTGGAACAGAATATTATGATGTGTTTAATGATCGTATAATGATTCCAATATTTAATCAATCTGGTAAGTTATGCGGTTATACAGGAAGATGTTATTTAAAAAATGAAGAAAATAAATATGTAAACTCAAAAGAAAATGAAATTTATAAAAAAAGTGAAGTTTTATTTAACTATTTTAATGCTAAAAATGAAATAAATAAGTTAAAGGAAATCGTTATTGTCGAAGGTAATATGGATGCAATAACAATGAGTACATATGGTATTAAAAATGTTTGTGCTTTAATGGGTGTTGTACTTACAAGTTATCAAATTGACTTTCTAAAAAAACAAAGGCTTAAACTTATTTTAATGCTTGATAATGATAATGCGGGTAAAACAGCCACTTTAAAAGTTGGGGATAATTTATATAATGCTGGGATTGATGTTAGAGTAGTAAGACTTTCTGGTGCAAAAGATCCTGATGAATATGTAAGGAAAAATGGAATTGATGCTTTAAAAGATAATATTAGTAATGCAAGAAAGTTTATTGATTTTAAAATTGAGGCTTTAAAAGATAACTATGATTTATCTTCGGTCGAAGATATTCAAAAGTATGTAAAAAGTGTACTTGATTCAATAAAAAGTCTTAGTGATATTGAAAAAAGTATTATAATAAATAGTTTAAGTGAAACATACCATATAGATGTAAATATTTTAAAAAAGGATATTACATTTAATGCAAAACCTAAGATGCAAGAGCCTGTTATTAAACAAAAGAAAAAAAGTGGTTATGACCTTGCTGTTTCCAATATAATTTATGGAATGCTTCAGAATAAGGAATATTATTTTATCTTTGCTAATCGGCTTGGTTATTTAAAAAATAGAGTTGAAAGAATGACTGTTGCTTATATAAAGGAATATATTGATAAATATAAACAAATTGATATTGCAGGATTTTTAGATTATGTGGTAAAATATGAAGATGTTTATGCTTTTGTAAGTGATGTTTTATCTAATAATGATAAAGAAATATCAGAAAAATGGTTTCTGGAAGCACTTGATAGAGCAAATAATGAAATAGATAAAATGGATTTAAAACAAAAAAAATATAATGCACAAAATGAAATGGACGCAAATATGAAAATAAATGATGCCCAAAAGTGGCTTGAAAAAAGAAGAAAAATAGAGTATGAGGAAAGGATGTAGTAAATATGAAAGAAATTAAAACATTTAAAGAAAGGGAAGAAGAATTAATTAAAGAGGGGGAAGCTAAAGGTTATATTACATATGAAATGCTTGCAGAAAAATTAAAAGGGTTAGAAATTGATAATGATTTATTAGATGAACTTTATAACAAATTACTTGAACATAATATAACAGTTATATCAGGCGATGATGTATCCTCAAATGGGGGAAATGTAGAAAAAGTACTTGAAGAAGTTAAAGATGAAGAAAATCTAATTTTAAATGACGAAGAAATTACTAAGGATGTAAATATTAATGATCCAGTAAGAATGTATTTAAAAGAAATAGGTAGAATTCCACTTCTTACACCTGATGAAGAACTTGCTTTATCAGAAAGAATAAATAATAATGATGAAGATGCCAAAAGAATACTTGCAGAAAGTAACCTTCGTCTTGTTGTATCAATTGCCAAAAGATATGTAGGAAGAGGTCTTCTTTTCCTTGACCTTATTCAAGAGGGTAACATTGGTCTTATGAAAGCAGTAGATAAATTTGACTCTAATAGAGGTTATAAATTTTCTACTTATGCTACTTGGTGGATTAGGCAAGCAATTACAAGAGCTCTTGCTGATCAAGCTAGAACAATACGTGTACCAGTACATATGGTTGAAACAATTAATAAAATGGTAAGAGTTCAAAGACAATTAACACTTGAACTTAATAGAGAACCCTCTGAAGAAGAAATTGCTAAAAAAATGAATGTTAGTGTTGATAAAGTTCGTGAAGTAATTAAAATTAGTCAAGATCCAGTTTCACTTGAAACACCAATTGGTGAAGAAGATGATTCTCATTTAGGAGATTTTATTAAAGATGAAAGTTCACTTTCACCAGAGGAATATACAGAAAATGAAATCCTAAAAGAGGAAATTGATGATGTACTTCAAAGTTTACAACCTAGAGAGCAAGAAGTATTACGTCTTCGTTTTGGACTTAAAGATGGTACTTGTCATACCCTTGAGGAAGTCGGTAAAAAGTTTAATGTAACAAGAGAAAGAATTCGTCAAATTGAGGCAAAAGCCCTTCGTAAATTACGTCATCCTTCAAGAGCTAAAAAACTAAGAGACTTTATGGAGGAATAATGAAAAGTCTTCGCCTTGAGGCGGTAGCATCCCTTGTAAAGGAAAACTGTAATGTTTTAGATGTTGGAACAGATCATGCATATTTACCAATTATTTTATCTAAAACTGGTAAATGTCAAAGTATAATTGCAAGTGATGTCTCAAATAATGCTCTTTCTTATGGAGAGGCTAATTTAAAAAAATATCATATTACTAATGTAAAGTTAGTATTATCTGATGGACTTAAAAATATAAGGGATAAATATGATACTTTAACAATTTGTGGTATGGGAACATACACTATAATTGATATTTTAAAAAGTGGTTATTTACCAAAAAATATTATTATAAGTTCTAATAATGATTTATATACTTTAAGATGTTATTTAAATAGTATTAATTATAAAATTATTAAAGAAATAATAATTTATGAAAATGGAAAGTATTATGATATTATTTCATATGAAAAAGGACAAGAAAAACTTTCTTATTATCAAAAATTATATGGTAAAAGTAATGATAAAAATTATTTTAAATATTTACTTCATAAAGAAACTTATATTTTTAAAAAGAGTAAAAATTTTAAAACACTCAAAAATATTATCTATCTTTTTTTAAAAACTATTTAAAAAATGTTGGGTTATTAATAAGACTACTTTCTATAGTAGTTTTTATTGTGGAAGAATTTACCTCTTTTGTACTTTCACTTACTTTAGAACCTCGGTTTAGAGAATTTAATATTTTTGGTAGATTTTTAGCACTTCCAATCATTGGCTTTACACTTTCATAAAGGGGAATCACTTCTTTAGCAATATTAATTGATTTAGAAAGACCAGATAATACTTTAGCTAAAGTTATTCCCGAAGATATTACATTTGAAAACATATTTTTTCACCTATTTAATTATATGATAAAAGTTTATTAAATGTTTCAAAAAACATAGACAATAGTAATTATTTTTGATATATTTAATTTGCTCGAAAAAAATAAGTTCTTTTTATGCAATAAAATGACTTTAAAATCACACACCTTAGAAAGGAGAATATCTTTAATAAATTATATTCTAAATCAGGATTTTTACGTGATTTAGCATTTAAAAAACTGTTTCTTGAAACACCACAACTACTTAACTATGTATATAATTATACCTTAGAATTACTTGATCTACCAATAGACGATAGTATTCATTTACTTGATAATAATTTAAATGATAATATAAATATTAAAAATAGAGAATCAGATTTACTATATGAATCAAATAATTATTTAGTAAATATCGAAGGCAATTGTCAAACTTCAGTAAGTGTTAATTTAAAAAACTTATCATATTTATGTGCTTTACTTTTAAGACAGGTAAAACCTGGTGCAAAAGATAAAATAAAAAAGATATTACAAATTAATATAAATAATGAAAGCCCATTTAAAACAAAAAAATTTATAAATATAACTAGATTAATTGATAGTATAACTAATGAGATAAGAAATGAAGAATTTTTTATCATAGATTTTAATCTTGAAAATAGTTATAATATGACATATAATGAAATTGATAGTTTACTGGATGATGACCCAAAAAAGATATTTTATGTATTTACAAGTGAAAATAATGATAAATATTATGAGTTATATAAAAATAATAAACTAGGTCAATTAATATTAAGGAGGATGGAATATATGATAGAAAATTTTGATGCAATATTTTATTATGATAGAGATAAATTTAATGAGCAAGTAGCCAAAGAAGTTGGTTTTGAAGAAGGTAAAACTGCAGGTATAGAAATCGGTAAAAACGTGGGAATGGCAATTGGAAAAAAAGAAACAATTTTAAAAATGTTAAACTCAGGTATGCCTGAATTAGATATTCTTAAATACTTAGGAATCACAAAAAGTGATCTTGAGGAAATTAAAAAGTATAAGTAAATAACTTATGCTTTTTTTGTTAATATTAATTTGTACCCCTAGAATAATAAAAAAAATTATGGTATACTTTTTTATAGTAGGGAGATTACAATGGAAGAATCAAAGAAAAAAAATAATATTATATTAGATTTTATAACATCTTTTATTTATATACCAGTATATTCATTACTTGGAATAAAATTTGTACTTTGGGATATGTGGGTAATGCTATTTAATTATTTTGCTTGGCAACTTGATAAAACAGTTAATGGAAAAGCTGATAAAGTTGAAACTAAAGAAGAACAAGAACTTTTATATCAAAAAACTAAAGGTAAAAAGAAAAAGAAACAAAGAGTCTATAATTATAGCAAAAAAACTTTAGCAAGATATGAAAAAATGAAAATAGAACTAGCTAATGACTTAAGAACAAGTGGAGCTACCCGTAGTAAAACACCAAATGTTTATCAATTTACAGTAAGAAATGTTCAAGGAGATGGTCAAATATTTACTGCAACAATGTCTGGACTTTCTAAACTTGATATTAATGCATTTTTAGTAAATAAAGGTTATGAAGTATATCAAATTAAAACTAGTAAATTAATTAATTTTTTAAATGCTGATTCATCTTTTATATCAAGGGAGATGTCTAAAAAAGACTTAATATTTTTCCTAACACAACTTTCTACTTATTTAAAAGCTGGTATTACTTTAAATGACGGAATGAAAATATTAACAACTCAAATGAATAAAAATAAAAATCGACAAAGAGTATTTGAATCTATTTGTTATGAACTTCAACTTGGAGAAACATTTTCAAATGCCCTTGCAAAACAAGGTAACTTATTTCCAGCACTTCTTATCAATATGATAAAGGCTGCCGAGGCCACTGGAACATTACAAGAAACACTTGATGATATGGCTAATTACTATACTGAAGTTAATAATACTCATAAAGAAATGGTTAGTGCTTTAACATATCCAGCAATTATTACTGTATTTGCAATTGCAGTTGTAACCTTTATTATTGTCTACGTTGTACCACAATTTTCAACTATATATGGACAAATGGATATACCTATAACTGGTTTAACATTATTTTTAGTGAATTTAAGTAATTTTTTAACTAAAAATTTAGCTTTAATTTTATTACTTATTGTTGCCTTAATTGTTTTAAATATTATAATGTTTAAAAAAGTTAAAATGTATCGTGTTTTTATTCAAGAAATATCTATGAAATTACCGGTAATAAAAAATATTATTATATATAATGAAATAGCAATATTTGCTAAAACTTTTGCATCACTTTTAAGAAATAATGTGTTTATTACTGAAAGTATGGGAATTTTAAGTAAAATTACTAATAATGAAATTTATAAAGCAATAATGTTTAAAACAATAGACAATATTGTTATGGGAGAAAAAATATCAGATGCGTTTAAAGATCACTGGGCTGTTCCTGATGTTGCTTATTATATGATAGTTACTGGTGAATCAACTGGTCAACTTGCTGATATGATGCAAAAGGTTAGCGATTATTATCAAGTTATGCATAAAAATACAGTTAATGCATTAAAGAGTTTAATAGAACCAATTATGATTGTGTTCTTAGCAATTATGGTAGGTGGAATATTACTTGCTGTTATTGTTCCAATGTTTAATGCATATAATCAAATGATTTAGGGGAGTTTTATGGAAGTATTATTATTTATAATTGGTGCATGTTTAGGATCTTTTTTCCTAGTTGTAGGAAAAAGGCTTCCTATAAATGAAGATGTGCTATTTTCAAGAAGTAGATGTGATAAATGTAAGAAAGAGTTAAAATGGTATGATTTAATACCTATTTTTTCTTATGTTTTTTTGAAAGGAAAATGTAGATATTGTGGTGAAAAAATTAGTCCTCTTAATTTAATTGTAGAAATATTTATGGGACTTTTCTTTGCTTTAGGGTATCATTTTATACCAATAGGTTATAATTTTTATGCTTATCTTATACTTTCAAGTTTAATGATGTTAATTTTTATATCTGATTTTTCTTATTATATTATTTTAGATTCACCACTTATTATAGCAAGTATTTTACTTTTTATATTAAAGTTTATATTTTTTGGTTATAAAGATGCATTAATAAGTATTGTAAGTGGAATATTACTTTTTCTTGTAATGTATTTGATAAAAATTATTGGTGATAAATTATTTAAAAGAGAAAGTTTAGGTGGAGGAGATATAAAACTTGCATTTGTTATTGGCTATGCCTTAGGATTTAGATTATCTTTAATAGCTATTATATTATCATCATTTTTAGCACTTCCTTATTCTGTAGCCTCATTAAAATTACAAAAAAATAATGAAGTACCTTTTGGACCATTCCTAGTATCTTCATTATTTATAGTTTTTCTTTTTCAAGATAAATTTATTAATATTTTAGGCTTTTTTAACTAGCAAGATATGCAAGAAGACCTGCGATTACAGAACCAACCATTAATATTAATAATGACCATGCAATAAATTTTTTATCTTTCTTTTTCATATTATAAGTCCTTTCTAATCTATTTTTCTCTAAACAACTATACATCCATAAGACATATTTATGATACCATATATTTTAATTTTTGTAAAAATTTATACTTTTTATTTACACAAATTTGACATTTTATTAAATATGTGCTAAAATGTCTTTCGTTAGAGGGGTGTTTTTTATGAAAGATAACAATGTTGTAAAAAATGATAAAAAATTTAACTTAAATAGACCTATTACTGGTGTAATTCAAAATGATAGGATTTGGGAACAATGGTATGATCCCCAAAAAATGAATGAGAATTTACCTAAAATGAATCAAGCTGATTATGAAGAAATGTGTAATAAAGATTATCCAAATGATGTTATTTTAAATAATCGTGGTCTTAAAAAAATTACTAATAGTGAGTTTATTGCTATGCGTAATAAATTTATCCGTTCTTTAAAAGCAATGGGTATAGGTAAGGGAGATAAGGTAGTATCAATTGCACTATCTACTCCTGAATTAATAGCTTTTAAATATGCATGTGCTTATGTAGGTGCTATAACTGCTCATTTTAATTTTATGGAAGATAAGGATAAAATGTATAAACATATTAAACTTTTAAATCCAAGTTTAATTATGTTCCTTGATATTTTAGAACCTAACGTTTGTGAAGTATTAAATAGTGAAGAATTTAATAATATTAAAAAGTTAAGACTTCCAGTTTCTGCTTCAACTCCAGCATTAAATGATGAAAAATTTAAAGCAGCACTTTTCACGCTTAATAATAAACTTCAAAATAAAAGTGTAAAAGGGGCTATAAGTTTAGGCAAATTTGTAAGCTATGGACAGTATTATAATGGACCTATGGAAAGTGTTTACGAAGATCATCTTCCATCAAATATAGCTTTATCCTCAGGTACAACTGGTGAAAGTAAAGCAATATTACTTTCTCATGATGCAAATAATGCATTAGCAAAACAACATGAAATTGCTGATTTAGGTCTTAAAAGAGGAGAAAAGAATTTAGCACTTGTTCCACCATTCTTAGCATTTTGGGATGCTGATATAATTGGTATGGCAATGAGTCTTGGTCTTGAAAATATACTTGAAATGGATTTAAGTTATGAAAGTGTTCCAAAATATTTAGCTAAACATAAACCAAATTATGGTATATGGAGTCAATATTTATGGGATTCAGTACTTTATGATAAAAATAAAGATGAATATATTGGAAATCTAAAAAAAGTAGTTATTGGTGGTGAAAGACCTGATATAAACCAAGTTAATAGATTTAAATCTGAAACAGGTATAACTCAAGAAGCAGGTTTTGGTGCTAGTGAAATGGATTCATGTTTTAGTGTAGCTCATCCAAATTGTAATATGATTGGGTCTTCAGGACTACCACTTCCATTTAATAATGTAATGATTAAAGATAGAAGTTTTAATGATTTAAGTTATAATGAACCAGGTAGAATATGGGTTACTGGACCAGCAATGATGAATTGTTATTATAATAATCCACAGATGACTGATAGTGTAATCTATACTGATAAAAATGGGGTAAAATGGTATAATACTAAAGATTTTGGTTTTGTTCATGATACAGGTAGTTTATTTGTCCTTGATAGAGATCAAAAGCCACTTGAAATTAATTCTAAAGAAGTTAATTTAATTTTAATTGCGGAAAAAATAAAAGAACTACCTTGTGTTAAATTATGTAAATTAAATCATAAGGATGATAAAATAGTTTGTCATGTATCTTTTGATGATTTATGTAATAAGACTAAAGAAGAGTGTACAAGTGAACTTTTAAATTATTTAGATAATGTCTTTACTGCTGAAGAAAGACCAGCTTACTTAGTAATTTATCCATCACTTCCTAGAACTCCTCTTGGAAAAGTTGATTATCAAACATTAGACAATCTTGCAAATAATATTGACTGTGAAGTTATTGAACTTGAAAAAAATAATATAAAAGTTTTACATAAGTAGTTTAAAAAAATATAAAAATATGTTATTCTTATACTAGGTGGTAGTATGAAGGATAACATATTTTTTTCTATAGTAAGTTTATTTTATAGTATAATGCTTATCATAGTTTATTTTTCTAAACAAAGAATTGATAGCGATGAAAATGCTATTTATAAAAGATTGGTTTTAACAAATTTTTTAGGACTTATTATTGAAATATTTCCCTCGACACTTGCAATAAGAGTAATTAATAACTTCAATCCTAATTTAGCAATATTTATTTTAAAATTTATTTTATATTATTTTGTAGTATGGATTTTAATATTTACTTATTATATTTATGTTATTAGTTCTAAAGATAGATATAAGGAAAAAAATATTTATTTATCTAAAATAAATAAAATGAAAAAAATTATGTATTTTATTTGCATTGTATCAATTATTTTAGTAACTATTTTACCTTTATATGCAAATAATATAAATTATACTTATGGACCAAGCGCTAATTATGTATATAGTTTAAGTGGAGTAATGATTACATTTATAGTATTTATGCTTATTAGAAACTTTAGAAATATTAGGACTAAAAAGTATACACCAGTATTTTCGTTTATATTTCTTGGTATTATAACGATGATTGTCCAATATTTTAATCCAGAACTTACACTAATGATACCAATGGAGACATTTGTAACTTTTCTAATGTTCTTTACAATAGAAAATCCAGATGTAAAGATGCTAAATGAATTATATAAAAATAAAGAAATAATGGAATCTAATTATGAAGATAAATATAATTTCTTATTTGAAATAACTCAAGAAAGTAGAAATCCTCTTAAAAGTATAGAAAATATATGCTCAAATATCGAAGAGGAAAAAGATATAAAAGTGATCAAAGAAAATGTAAAAGATTTATCAAATTTAGCAAAAAGATTAGATTTTACTATAAATAATGTAATGAATGTATCAACTCTTGATGCTCAAAAAATAAATATAATAGATAAAAAATATAATTTAAAAAAAGTATGCGAAGAACTTACAAAAAGAGTATCTTTAGAAAATAAAAAAGATATTGAATTTAAATATAATATACCCCATAATGATTTATATTTATATGGTGATGATATGAAAATTAAACAAGTACTTTATTCATTAATAGTAAATTCATTAGAAAAAACAAATGTAGGATATGTAGAGTTTAAAGTAAATGTAATTGAAAAATATGATTATGCAAGAGTAATATTTATGGTAACTGATTCAGGTCCTGGTATAGAAATTGATAAAATTAATGAAATATTATCCGCTACTGGTGCTCTTGATAAAGAAGAGGTAGAGTTACTTAATAAAAAAGAAGTAGATGTAAAACTATGTCAAAAAGTAATTAAATTAATGGGTGGAAACTTAATGATAAAAAGTGATTTAGGAAAAGGTAGTGAATTTATCCTTACGATAGATCAAAGAGTATATCATGATGAAACAAAAAGTATCTTATCAAATTATGAAAATGTGGTTAATAACTATCAAAAAGCCTTAATAGTATCTCAAGATAAAACGTTAATAAGTAAAGTAAAAAATATTTTAAATAAAAATGATGTATCATATTCAGTGTTATATTATGGACTAGATGCAGTAGATAAAATTAAGTCACATAAAAAATATGATTTTATACTTATTAGTGATGAAATGAAAGAAGTAAGTGGATTATCAACATTAAAAGAAATGCAAAAGATAAAAGGATTTAGTTCACCTTGTATAGTAATGCTTAATGAAAGTAAAAAAGGACTAGCAAAGCATTATATTGAAGATGGATTTAGTGATTATATTATAAATGAAGATACTGATAGTTTAAATAAAATAATAAAAAAATATTAAAGCCTATATGGCTTTTTTTGTTGACACTAATTTGACATTTTGTCAGTTTTATGATAAAATTAGTGTAGTTAAGGGGGATATAATGAACAAAAATATGTATCCAAGTGATATTAAACCTTGGAAAAAATATTATGAAAATTTTGAAGAAAATTTTGTAGTACCACAAGAGTCAGCTTTTATGTTGCTAGAAAAAAGTGCTAACAAGATGCCAAATAATATAGCAATAAATTATATGAATTTTAAATTAACTTTTAAAAAGTATATAGATAAAATAATTAATGAAGCAAGTTCACTTAAAAAACTAGGCGTTAAAAAAGGTGAAATAGTTCCAGTTTTTCTTCCAAATATACCTGAGGCTAGAACTACAATTTATGCTTTAAATATTGTGGGTGCAATTGCTTATCCTATTAATCCACTTCTTCCACCAAAGGAATTTGAAAAAATTTTAATTGAAAATAATGTAAAAAATTTATTTATGTTTAATATGTTTTATCAAAAATATATGTTAGCAATACAAAATAGCTCGGTTGAAAATGTTATTATGACATATGGTACTGATATGATTCCTAAATATATTTTAAAATTTAAAAATATATTAGATAATTTAAAAAAAGGAAAAAGAAATACTTTAATACCTGATTCGGTAATTTCGTGGGATGAATTTATTATTTCTAAATCAAAAGAAAATATTAAACCTATCTATGAAAAAAATCAAACTAGTGTAATAATTGGTACAAGTGGAACTACAGGAACTCCAAAGGGAGTATGTCTAACAAATGAAAATCTTAACTCTATGGCTCTTGAACATTTAAATGGAAGTTTAAATTTTAAACCTGGAGATAAAATGCTTGATATTTTAATACCATCGATTGGATATGGCCTTTCAGTTATGCATTATGAAGGGGTGTGTGGACTTGAGACTATTTTAATTCCAACACTTCAAAGTGATATATATCCTTTATTAAAAAAATATAAGCCTGATCATTTTGCTGGAGGTCCAATTCATTATGAAAATTTAGTTTCATATCATGAAAATGATCCTATAATTTATGGCAAAAACTTTGTTTCTGGAGGAGCATCATTACCTAAAACGATTGAAAAAAAATTAAATAAAATAAAAGAAGATGATACTTTTGAAGAAAATAATGTATTTGTAAGACAAGGATTAGGATGTACCGAAAATGGTGGAGCAAGTACATATGCTAAGAAAGGTGCATATAAACCTTATGGTGTAGGAATTCCACTTCTTTATGAAACGGTTGGTATTTTTAAACCTGGTACAGATGTTGAACTTGGATTTAATACTGATGGTGAAATATGTATAAATGGTCCAACTGTGATGAAAGAATATCTTAATAATGAAGAAGAAACAAATAAAGTTTTAAAAAAACACAATGATGGTAAAATATGGCTTCATACTGCTGATATTGGATATATGGACGAAGACGGTCAAATTTTTATTAAAGATAGAATTAAAAATATATTTGCTCGAAGAGGGTTTAATGTCCATCCAAATACAGTAGCTGATTTTATTAGTTCTTTACCAATAGTGGAAAAAGCGTTTGTAATGGGAATAAATCATCCAGATGAACAAATGGTTCCTGTTGCGTTCATAAAATTAAAAGAGGAAATGCCTTTGAAAGAGGCTGAAAACATAATTAACGAGAACTGTTATCAGTTTTTAGAGGAAACTTCGATTCCTTATGAAATTGTATTTGTATCGGATTTACCACTTAACCTTGGGGGAAAGGTTGATACAAAAAAACTTTTAGAGTTATCACAAATAGATTATTTTAAAAATAAAGAAAAGTCATTTTCAAGAGTTTTAAATATTCCAAAATATTAAATAGCAAGTTTACACTTTGCTATTTTTTTGATAAAATTATTATGAAAGTAGGAATGATTTATGGTTACATTTTCATTTTCAATATGTTCATTAGTCTTTATGTTAATCTTTTTAATAATATATTTTTCAAAAAGAAGATTAAAAAATAAAGATAATTCAATTTATTCATTTTTGATTATTACAAATATAATTGGTCTTATTATAGACATAATTGGTTATATAACAATGCATAACTTAAATTTAAATTCATTATTAAATATTATTATTTCAAAATTAAATCTAATATATTATTTTACATGGTTATACCTTTTTGTTATTTATATTATATATATTTCTAAGATTACAAAAAATATTATTTTCTCTAATATATCCAAACTTAAATATATATGCTATTTGATAAATCTTTTCTTTATATTAATTTTACCACTGCATATAAATAATGAAGGTGATAAAATTTATTCTTATGGACCTAGTGCAAGTTATGTTTATTTTATATCTATTATTTTTGCTATAATAATTATATATTGTTTATTTAGAAACTTAAAAAAGATTACCAAAAAAGAATTTATACCTTTGATTTTATTTGTAATTTTAGGTTTAATTGTAATGCTTGTACAAATGATATTTCCAACAGTGCTTTTGTTACTTTATTCTGAATCTATTATTACAGCTATAATGTTTTTTACAATAGAAAATCCAGATGTAAAGATGCTAAATGAATTATATAAAAATAAAGAAATAATGGAATCTAATTATGAAGATAAATATAATTTCTTATTTGAAATAACTCAAGAAAGTAGAAATCCTCTTAAAAGTATAGAAAATATATGCTCAAATATCGAAGAGGAAAAAGATATAAAAGTGATCAAAGAAAATGTAAAAGATTTATCAAATTTAGCAAAAAGATTAGATTTTACTATAAATAATGTAATGAATGTATCAACTCTTGATGCTCAAAAAATAAATATAATAGATAAAAAATATAATTTAAAAAAAGTATGCGAAGAACTTACAAAAAGAGTATCTTTAGAAAATAAAAAAGATATTGAATTTAAATATAATATACCCCATAATGATTTATATTTATATGGTGATGATATGAAAATTAAACAAGTACTTTATTCATTAATAGTAAATTCATTAGAAAAAACAAATGTAGGATATGTAGAGTTTAAAGTAAATGTAATTGAAAAATATGATTATGCAAGAGTAATATTTATGGTAACTGATTCAGGTCCTGGTATAGAAATTGATAAAATTAATGAAATATTATCCGCTACTGGTGCTCTTGATAAAGAAGAGGTAGAGTTACTTAATAAAAAAGAAGTAGATGTAAAACTATGTCAAAAAGTAATTAAATTAATGGGTGGAAACTTAATGATAAAAAGTGATTTAGGAAAAGGTAGTGAATTTATCCTTACGATAGATCAAAGAGTATATCATGATGAAACAAAAAGTATCTTATCAAATTATGAAAATGTGGTTAATAACTATCAAAAAGCCTTAATAGTATCTCAAGATAAAACGTTAATAAGTAAAGTAAAAAATATTTTAAATAAAAATGATGTATCATATTCAGTGTTATATTATGGACTAGATGCAGTAGATAAAATTAAGTCACATAAAAAATATGATTTTATACTTATTAGTGATGAAATGAAAGAAGTAAGTGGATTATCAACATTAAAAGAAATGCAAAAGATAAAAGGATTTAGTTCACCTTGTATAGTAATGCTTAATGAAAGTAAAAAAGGACTTGCAAAACATTATATTGAAGATGGATTTAGTGATTATATTATAATCGAAGATATTGATAGTTTAAATAAAATACTAGAAAAATATTAAATTATTTGACATAATTCTATAATGCAATATATAATATTCTTAAGGAGGGTATATGACTCAAAAAGAAATGGTTGAAACTATGTTTGAAAACTTGCATAATGCAGAAGGTACTGATGTTGAATGCAAAATATGGTGGGATGAAAACCTTATGACAGTAAAAGGAACTTTAAGCGAGGTTACAGACTATGATAAAATTTGCGTAAAAGGAATTAACATACCTTTTATAGACTTAGGTAAAGCTATTTTCTATGTTAAAGGTGAAAATGGCATGCTTTATTTAAATCCAATGATGAAAGACAAATATGAAAATAAACCATATTACTTTGTAAATGAATATCGACGTGTTTTCTTTGGTGAAGAAAAACAAATTGATGAACTTTCAAGATAAATTACCTTAAAAAGGTAGTTTTTTTTTATAATAGTGATATAATACAAATTACTTTGGGGGAAATATGAATATAGATAAAATTAAAATAGGTTATTATTTAAATAAAAATAAAAAAAATTTATTTGAATTAAAACATGATTCACATTTTTTAAAAATACTTGGTAAAAATATAGATTTTATTAATGAAATTATTTTAGATAATATTTTAAATGATATTAATGCTATTATAGATTTTCTTTATTATATTAAAAATGATGAAGATAAATATAATTTTTTGCTTATTCCTAAAATAAGACAAATATACTTTAAAAATACATATCAAGATATTTTTTTTAGTGATAATTCTTATTATGATAAACTTTATTTAAAACTTTCTGATAATGAAAAAGATAAATTTTATATGTATATTAAAATAGGTTATCTTCCTACATTTTTGGAAAATAATTTTAATCTTTTAGGAAAAGAAAAAGTATTTTATATTCTTATGAACCTTCAGTTTGAGGATAAAGTTTATGAAATGTTTATAAGTATGTTTGAGTGTAAAATTAAGATAAAAGGATTACTTCTTAAAATAAAAGATTATAAAACTAAATGTAAATATTTTGATATGCTACCTATTTATGAACAAAAAAGATGTATTTCATATTTACCTAATAAAATGGATTATATTACTAATAAAGATTTACTTCCGTATATTATAGCAAGTGTTGATGATGAAAAATTAATTTTAAAATACTATTTTAATCTTTCATATGATGATAAATTAATTACTTTGGAAAATATAAAATATAATAATGATTTACAAATATATTTACTTAATAACTCTAATTTTAATAAAGATGAATATCTTCATGCATTAAGACTTATTTTAAAAGATATAAATGATTTGAATATTATAAATGATTTATATAAAAAAATTGATATAGAGGTTGTAAAAAAAGTTCAAAGTAATATTCTTCCTGTTACAGAGGATAACTTTTATATAGACTCAAATATTCATAAAAGAATTAAATTTGGAGTTGAACTAGAGAGCTCAAATGTATATAATGATTTACTTTTAAAATTTCATAAGTTTGAAAATTGGAATATAGTTTCGGAAGCCTCAGTTAAAAATGGTATTGAATTTACATCTCCAATTTATCATTATGATAAAGAAAGTCTTCATAATTTAAAAGATATGTGTGAATTTTTAAATAATAATAATTTTAATTATACTGATGAATCTGCAGGTCATATTCATTTTGATATACATATATTTGATAATATTAAAGAACTTTTACTCTTTTATAAAATATATTGTAATACTGAAGACATTTTATATTTAATTTTAAATAGACCAAATTCTATAATTCGAAGTAATATTAAAACTTATGCTTATCCATTATCAAAAAGATTAAATGAAAATATTATTAATTCATTTCATCCAGTATTTTCCTCAGTAGAACAATTTATTTCATTTGTTCATTATTCTCAAAACGGTAGACACTCTAGTATTAATATTAATAATGTTTTTGAAAACTCTAAAAATACAATTGAAATAAGAATTCCTAATATAGAAATGAATTTTGAATATTTACATGAAAATATAATGTTCATATCATATTTAATTATGACCTCTAAAAAGATTTCTAAAGAGGATAAATATAGTAAAAATAATATATTAGTTAATTTATTAACTGTAGATATGTCTATAGAAAAAAGAAAAGATATTTTATTAAAACTTTTATTTTCAGATAATAATTATTTATATAATATATTTGACTATCGTTTTAAAAGAAATATTGAAGTTAATAAAGATATTTCCTTTATAAAAGAAAATACTTCACATTTAACTTTTTAAGGAGCTATATGTTTATAGATAAATTTTTAAATTTTATAAATCAAGATGATAAAGATATTTTTAATTTTTTTAATTCTTTAGAAAATAGATTATATTTAACTTATTATTTCGAAGATATTTTTAATAGAAATTACATAATTAATTTTAATGATAGTAATTATTTTAATAAATTATTAGATATTGAAAATGATAAACTTATTTACTTAATTATTATAAAAGGTGTGGCAAATGAAAATGATAGAGTAAAATATATATTAGATTTTAATAAAAAATTTTCATTTAATGATTATTATTTATTTAAACTTTATAAAACTCTTAATAATGATGCAAATAAAATAAGTATATTAAGATTATTTACAGTTAAAAAATTTTATTCACATGCTCTAGTTCATTTAGATAACAAAAATATTATCAAAGAAAACATTTCATATTTAACCCAAGAGGACTTTTTACTTTTTGTAGGTAGCTTACCTGATGAAGATAAAATATCCTATATTAATAAAAATATTTTAGTAACAGATATCATTGCTATGCTTTCTTTAGAAAATATGGAGTTATATTTTAATCAAATTACAAAAATACAAAAGAAAATCGTAATTCATAAAATAGCTAATGAAGAAATTAAATTATATATGTTAAATAAATATAGTTATCTATTTAGTCAAGACGAACTAGATTACTTATTAGAAAAACATAATTATAAATTAGTGTAAAATGATATACTGATTTTTTTTATATATTTAAATATTTATTTTCATTAGTGTTTATATTGTTCGTATTTTCTTAAATCTTATACATTTGAGAAAAATGACCCTATTATTTATAAGGAATTGGGGGATATTATGGTTAAAAGTAAAATAACAAAATCACTACCAGTGTTTACCACAGTATTATTAATAATTATTATAGGATTTGCTTCATTTGCATAATTTGGAACATTTAATGTTAATCTTAGTAATAATATTGCAGTAAATGTAAATGTATTTAGTCTTGGTGCTACAAAAAAATAAAAATGAAGAAGATTGTATAAATGAAAATAATCTTTTGCTACAGAAATAAATTTTGATCAAGAAAATATAAAACGTTATCATGATTATGTAAATAAATATTATAAACTTGTCGAGAAAGTCACAATAAAAAGTTTAGAAACAACTCAATAAGTTAATTAATAAAGTTGAATAATTAATAGCACTTTAACTTGACAAGTGCTATTTTTATGTGGTATAACATTCTTGGAGATGAAAAAAATGAAAAAGAAAGAATTTAAATCATCAAGTAAAAGAGTACTTGATTTAATGATTAACTCAATTTATACAAATAAGGAAATATTTTTAAGAGAACTTATTTCTAACGCAAGTGATGCTATTGATAAGCTAGCTTTTGAAAAATCAAAAGATGCAACTCTTGATATTAATCCAGCTGATTTTAAAATATTTATTTCTGTAAATAAAAGTGATAGAACAATTACTATTACAGATAATGGCATTGGCATGGATGAAGAAGAACTTGATAAATCACTTGGTACAATTGCAGAAAGTGGTTCTTTAAGATTCAAAGAGGAAAATCCTGATAGTAAAGATAGTGAAATAATTGGACAATTTGGTGTAGGTTTTTATTCAGCATTTATGGTATCTAAAAAAGTTGAAGTTATTTCTAAAAAGATTGGTAGTGATGATTCATATATTTGGACTAGTGAAGGCATAGAGGGTTACACTATAGGAAAAGCCACGAAAAAAGAAAATGGTACTGATATTATTCTTTATTTAAAAGATGATACTGAAGATGAAAAATATTCAGATTTTATGGAAGAATACACAATTAGAAATCTAATTAAAAAATATAGTGATTATATAAAATATCCTATCATGATGGAAGTAGAAAATTCTCGTTTAAAAGAGGGAACTAAAGATGAGTATGAAACTTATACTGAAGTTCAAACTTTAAATTCTATGAAACCATTATGGAAAAAAGATAAGAAAGATATCTCTGAGGAAGAATATAATAACTTTTATACATCAAAATTTTCTGACTATGAAAAACCTTTAAAAGTAATTCATTATAATGCTGAAGGTTTAGAAAATTATAAAGCACTTTTATTTATCCCATCACATGCTCCATTTGATTATTATTATAAAGAATATAAAAAAGGATTAGAACTTTATACAAATGGTGTACTAATTATGGATAAATGTGAAAAATTACTTCCTGATTATTACTCTTTTGTAAAGGGAGTTGTAGATACTGATGATATACCTTTAAATATATCTCGTGAAACACTTCAAAATGATAGACATGTTCTTGGAATTGCAAAAGGAATAGAAACTAAAATCCATTCTGCTTTAATAGAACTTCTTACTAAAGACTTTGATGGCTATAAAAAATTCTTTAAAGATTTTGGTAATCAAATTAAATTTGGTATTTATGGAAGCTACGGTATAAACAAAGATAAAGTGCTTGATTTATTAATCTTTTATAGTTCTAAGAAGAAAGACTTCATTACTCTAAAAGAGTATGTAGATTCTATGAAAAATGATCAAAAAGAGATTTATTATGCGTGTGGTGAAACTGTAGAAAAAATTGATTTATTACCTCAAGTGGAAATGGTTAAAGAAAAAGATTTTGATATTTTATATTTAACTGATTATGCTGATGAATTTACAATTGGTGCTATAAATACTTTTATGGAAAAAACATTTAAAAATGTATGTGATTCATCCCTTGATTTAGATACTAAAGATGAAAAAGAAGAGCTTTCTAAATTAAATGAAGAAAGTAAAGATATGCTATCTAAAATGAAAGATATTTTAAAGGATAAAGTAAGTGATGTAAAAATTACTGATAAACTTAAAAATCATCCAGTTTGTTTAACAAGTAACGGTGCTATTTCAACTCAAATGGAAAAGGTAATTAATGCTATGCCAAACAGTGAAAAAGTATCTTCATCATTAACACTTGAAATAAATGATAGTCATCCAATACTTGCTAAATTAAAAGATTTATATAAAGATGATGAAAAGCAGTTTGAAAAATATACTAAAGTTTTATATGCTCAAAGTAAATTAATCGAAGGACTTCCTATTGATAATCCAACTGAACTTTCTAATTTAGTTTGCGATCTTCTTTCAAAATAGATGCTTTAGCATCTTTTTTTGTTGATTTTTACTAATAATAATGTTAGTATACTTTTTGTTCGGAGGTAATTATGAATAAAGAATATATTAATTTAAATGAGAATACATATGCTGTAACAAATGAAAATGGCAATCTAAAGGTTATTAAAACTAATGATGAACCAGATATGGTTTTAAAACTTCAAAATTTAATCGAGGAAAAACAAAATGAGAAAGATGATATTGAAAAGCAAAAAATTAAAAAAACAAGGAAACTTTTAATAAAAATATTAATTGAAATGCTTATTAATACTGCAACTATAGTTGGTTTTGTATGTACTTTTCCAAATATTAAAGAATTATTATGTTTCATAGGTTTAAATGTTTGTTTTAAAGTTATGTCTGATCAAATTCTTGGTTCAAAAAAAGAAATTAATGAAAAGATTAAAGACTTAAATGGAAATTCACTTATCTTAAAAGAGTTAATTGAAAATCTTCAGGAGGAAGAAAGAAATTTAGAAAGAGATTATGAATATAAAGAAGTTAAATCTTATGAAAACTATTTAAATGCTACTGAAGAAAATACTTTATCAAAACCAATGGTTAGAAAACTTATATTAAAATAATTAAAATATTAAGATAACTAATTTTAAAATATAATAATCCTTTTTAGGATTTTTTTGATATAATAGTCGTAGGAGTGAAAGTATGAATATAATAATAATAGGTGCAGGTCCATCAGGAATGATGTGTGCTATAAAAGCAAAAAATGAAAATAATAATGTAACAATAATTGAAAAAAATGATAAAGTAGGAAAAAAACTTCTTCTTACAGGAAGTGGAAGATGTAATTATGCAAATGAAATTATTAATAGTGATTGTTATTTTACTGAAAACTCTGATTTAATAGAAAATATTATAAATCCTGGGGAAATAGATTTAATGCATAGAAAACTTGAAAGTATAGGGATATATCCTGATATTATAAATGGTTATTATTATCCATATTCACATAATAGTGCTAGTGTAAATAATTTACTTTTTGAAAAATGTAAAAGTTTAGGTATTAATTTTATTTTTAATGAGGAAGTAAATGATATTAAGAAAAGTAGTATAGGATTTAAAATTAATAATAAATATGAATGTGATAAACTAGTTATTGCCTGTGGAGGTAAAAGTTATCCCAAAACAGGTAGTGATGGAGAACTTTATTTAATTCTTAAAAAGTTAGGTATTAAGTTTACAAAAATGTATCCTTGTTTAACTCAAATTAAAACAGATTCAATTAAAGAACTTTCTGGTGTAAGACTTAATGCAAAAGTAAGTTTATTTAATAATAATAGATTATTATCTTGTGAAACTGGTGAACTTCAGTTTACCAACTATGGTATTTCTGGTATATGTGTTTTTAATTTAAGTGGATATGTAAAGGATAATTCTAATCTAACTATCAAAATAAATTTTTTACCTTTTGCTGAGGAATCATTTATTGAAAATAGAATGAAATTACTTGAAAACTTAAGCTTAATTAACGCATTTGAAAGTATAATTAATTATAAAGTATTAAAATATATTTTTAAAAAAACTAATATATCAGAAACAGCTAGATATAAAAGTCTTACTGAAAATGAAAAAAAATTATTTAAGGAATATCTTACATCATTTACTTTAAAAGTTTATGGAACAAATGATTATGATAAAGCTCAAGTAACTATGGGGGGGATACCTCTTACAGATATTAATATTTCTACGATGGAGTCAAATACTATAAAAAATTTATATTTTATTGGTGAAATACTTGATTTAACAGGTAAATGTGGTGGTTATAATTTAATGCAATGTTTTATAACAGGTTTAATTGCAGGAAGGAATATAAATGATAAGAATTAGAAATATTAAAGTAGATGTTAAAACAAATAATTTAAGGGAAATGATTTCTAAAAAAATTAAAACAGATAATTTTACTATTCAAAAGATATTACATAAATCTATTGATGCAAGAAATAAAAGTAATGTTTTTTATGTTTATGATGTTTTAATAAATACAAATGAAAAAATTAGATTTAATGAAGATATTTTAGAACCAAATTTTATTAATAATGAAATAAAAGTAACTGGTAATAAAATATTATTAAAACCTATTATAATTATTGGTTTTGGTCCGGCAGGTATGTTTGCTTCATACATTTTATCTTCACTTGGTTATAAAGTAATAGTTTTTGAAAGAGGAAAACAAGTTGAGGAAAGAGAAAAAGATGTTAAAGAGTTTTGGCTTAATAATAAGTTAAATTCAAATTCTAATGTACTTTTTGGTGAGGGTGGAGCAGGTACCTTTTCTGATGGAAAACTTATGACAAGTATTAAAGATAAAGAAGGTTTAATTTCAAAAGTACTTGAAATATTTTATGATAATGGTGCTGATGAAAAGATTCTTTATGAAAATCATCCTCATATTGGTACTGATAAATTGACTGGTATTGTTAAAAATATGCGTGAAAAAATTATTTTAATTGGTGGTGAAATACATTTTGAAAGCACTTTAACAAATATCTTAATAAAGGATAATAAAATTACTGGAGTAGTTATTAATAATAAAGATATTTATGAAACAGATAATCTAATTATTGCAATTGGTCATGGTGCAAAAGATACATTTAATTTGCTTTATGAAAAAGAAGTTTTAATGGAAAATAAACCTTTTGCTGTGGGAATTAGAATAATGCATGATCAAAATACGATTAATGAAAATCAATATGGAAAGTATAAAGATTTCTTACCACCAGCAGAATATAAATTAACTTATCAAGCAAGCACTAATAGGGGTGTATATTCATTTTGTATGTGCCCTGGAGGTTTTGTCGTAAATTCTTCGAGTGAGTATGGCTATTTATCAATTAATGGTATGAGTTATTCAAAAAGAGATAGTAATATATCAAATAGTGCAATTATTGTTACAGTTAATAATAAAGATTTTGGTGAGGGTCCTTTAGATGGTATAAAATATCAAGAAAATTTAGAAAAGAAAGCATATAGTTTAGGAAATGGTAAAATATTAGTTCAAACATTTAAAGACTATAAAAATAATGTTTATAATCCAAAAGATTTATTAAACTTAAAAATAAAGGGAAATTATACCTATGCAAATATTAATGAAGTATTTCCTGATTATATAAACACCTCTTTAAAAGAGGCAATTACTTATTTTGGTAAAAAAATAAAAGGTTTTGATGATGATAATGTCATAATTGCCGCAGTAGAAAGTAAAACAAGTAGTCCTGTTAAATTTATTAGAAATGAAAATATGGAAAGTAATATCAAAGGTTTATATCCAATTGGAGAGGGTTCTGGTTATGCTGGAGGTATTACAACAAGTGCTATTGAGGGAATAAAGATTGCAAAAATTATTACTTCGATTTATAAAAGAAACTCAAAAATTTTTATACTAAAATTTTATGTTAAGGAGAAAGTAATTGAAGATAAACTAAAAACATTTAACACTTCATAATGATTTTGTAATAATACTATATCGAAAACTTTTTTTAGAAAATGTGAAAGAAATAACCAGAATGATTAATAAGTGAAATACTGAAAAAAATTAAATTTTGTTAAAAATATAAAGTATCCACTTTGTTTATTATTTAAATTATTGTATAATATTTACATATGGAGGTTATTATGGCAAAACAAATAATTTATCATGGTAGCTATTGTAAAATTGAAAATCCAAAAATTATAGCTGGAAAATACACGAAAGATTTTGGTGAAGGTTTTTATTGTACAATATTAAAAGAACAAGCAATTAAGTGGGCAAAAAAATTTGATACTTCTGTATTAAATATATATGAATACAATGAAAATTTAAATTTAAAAATTAAAGAGTTTAATATGTTAAGCGAAGAATGGCTTGACTTTATAATTAATTCTAGAAATGGTAAAAAACATAATTATGATATTGTAATCGGAGCAATGGCAGATGACCAAATTTATAATTATATTACTGACTTGATAGATGGTGTTATAACAAGAGAGGCATTTTGGGAATTGGCAAAGTTTAGACATCCAACACATCAAATTGCATTTTGTAGTGAAAAAGCATTAAAATGTTTAAAATTTTTAGAGTGTAAGGAGTGCACATATGAATAATTACGATAATGATTTATTTTATTTATGCAGTTTAATTGAGTATATTGCTAGAAAAACTCATAATACAAAAGAATATGTTGTAAATAAAATAGGAAAAGATTTTTTAAAGAAAATTTATACATTGGCTGAAGTATATCATTCTGAAAATATAGATAAAGTTAGTGATGAAATAATTAATAAATGCAATATAGAAAATGGTAATTATAAAATAGATAATTGCAAAAATAGAGTACCATCTTATTTTGAAATTGGTGCTGTATATGAAAGACTTATTAAACAAATAAGTGGTAGTAAAGAAGAATACATTGATAACTTAATTAAAGTATTAACTTCATGGATTATAACAAAGATAGATAATTATGATAGTAGCATGTATTATGAAAATCCATCATATATTTATGAGTGTTATAAAGAAGGGAAAGTATTATAATTATGACTGATAAACAAAAAGTAGAAAAAATTATAAAAAATTTAAAAATTTTAAATATTAAAACTAAAGATAAAGATTATGATTATTTTTATAATAATACAAATGAATATATGAAAATAATTAAAATAGTTGTTGATGTTGGTGAAAATTTAAATAATATAAGTGATAAAACTAAAAAAGCATATAGTAACGTGTATTGGAATATTATAAAAGATAATAGTGAAGACGAAGAAGGTGAGGGCCATATGATGAATAATGGTATTATGATGGACCTTGCAAGTAAGCTTTTATATGAAAATCTTTATGATAAACTAATTGTAATAAAAGATAACCTTTAGTAACAAACTTAAAATACTATCATAAAATAAGGTAACATTACTTGTAATGTTTAAATAGATGGAGCCTACTTAAAAGGCTCTTTTATTTTGATGAAAAATTTTATATAATATTTTTATGAAGATTTATTTAATTTACTCAGATAGCTATAAAAGAATAAATGAAAAAGTTAATGAAATCATTAATGGTTTTTCTAATGTCTTAAAATTTGATTTAAAAGTAAATAGTATAACAGATGTAATCGAGGAAGCAAATTATTATTCACTTACTGGTGAAGAAAAATGTATTATAGTAAAAAGCAATGATTTATTTATAGCAAAAAAAAATAAAGAAGAAGGTAAAAATAAAAACGAAGAATTACTTCTTAAATATATTGAAAATCCTAATAGTTTAGTTACATTAATATTTACAAGTTATGAAGTTCCAGATAAAAGAAAAAAGATTTTTAAAAGTATTTCTAATAATTACATTGAACTTAATCCCTTTAATAAAAAGGAAATGGTTTATGAATGTATAAATGTACTTAAAAAAAATAATATTAATATTAATTATGAAATAGGTAATTATATAGTTGAAAATTCTTATGTAAATTATGATATTTGTTTATCAGAGATAGATAAAATATGTTTATTTTTTAAAAAAGGTAATCTTTCTTTAGAGGACATTAAAAAAATAGTAAGTGTGTCTTACAATATAAGTGCATTTAAATTTGTAAGATGTTTAATGAATAAAGATATTAATTGTACATCATTAATAAATGATTTAGAAAAGCTTAAAATAGATCCAAATGTTATTATTATAACTTTTTATAAAGAAATGAACTTTTTATATCTTTTAAAAACCACTGATGATGTTAAAAAATTATGTTTTACTTATGGAAAAGAGCCTTGGCAATTAAATGATTATAATAATATAAAAGATAATTATTCATTATCAGAAATAAAAAAAATCATAATTAGACTTGCTGATTATGATTATAAATATAAATCTGGTTTATATGATAAAAGTGTTATTTTAAATATGATGGCTTTAGAATTTTGTAATTAATTATTTTAATTTAGTGTAATTATTAAAAGAAACTTTACCAATTTGATAAAGGTAATCTTTTCCTTTTTTTTGAATTATTTCTTTAATTTGATTATCAACTTCAATACCTGCACCTTTATGTAAATTAAATCCAGATATTTTACTTAATTTGTCCATTTCATTAATAAAGATGTATCTTGCTATAACTGATGCTGCTGCAACACTCATACATTTACTTTCACCTTTTGTATAAAATTTTATTCCTCTTAAAGTTGTATCATCGTCTTTTAAATAACTATAAAATTTCTTTTCATTAACAAATTGATCAACAACAGGGTATTTATAATCTGGATTATATTTTTTTACTAAATCCATTAAAACTTTATTATGAAGGATTGCTTTTATTTGTACCATATTGTAGTTTTTTTCCATTAAATCATTAAAATCTTTATTACATAAAACAAAGAAAGTATAAGGTGTTGTTTTCATAATTTCTGGAGCAACTTTCATAATAATATCATCATTTATTTTTTTAGAATCTTTTATACCTAAATTTTCTAATTCTTTAATTTTATTTGAGGGTACATAAGTTGCCACGACAACAACTGGTCCAAAGAAATCTCCACATCCAGTTTCATCACTTCCAATAGAGGAATAGTATACATAAAAATCATCTTTTTCATTTTTTTTATTATCTTTATTTTTTACAGTGTTTTCTACTGGCTTACCAGTTAGTTTAGACTGCATACTTTGCCATATACTTGCCTCAATATCAGCTCCAATTCCTTGAAACATAACTTTGCCTTTTTCATATAAAGTTATAGTTACATCATAGTTTTTAGCGGCAAATTTAGCATATGGTGGAGTTTTTATTTCATAAGCCTTATAAAATTTTATTAATTTTTCATGAAGTCTTTCATCTAATTTAAATACTACACAGTTCATTTCATCACCTAGATATATTATAAAATATTTTTATTAAATTGTCATCTTTTAGATTTAAAATAATGTAAAACAAAATAAAAGTTAATTTTTGGACTTTATTTTTTATTTTTTATATTATATAATTAATAATAGGAAAGAGGTTACAAATGAAAATTATTGAGATTGTTATTTTAGTTATTATGTTACTAGGTGTGCTTATTGGACTTAAAAAAGGTGCTGTTAAAGAAATATTTGAACTTATTGGAACGCTTGCTATTCTAATTATTTCTTATTTATTAAAAAGTTATTTAACGGCTTTATTAATTAAGACTATGCCATTTTTTAATTTCAAAGGATATGTTGGACTTTATTCATTAAACTTTCTAATTTATGATGTAATATCATTTGTTGTAGTTTTTGTATTATTATATTGTATTTTAAATATTCTAATTAATATAGCAGGATTCATTGACTATTTAGTTAAACTTAGTCTTGTTTATAATACAGTTTCAAAAATAATTGGTGCTATTTTAGGTGCTGTTAATGGATTAATATTTGTATTTATTGCTTGTTATATCATGCTTGAAATTCCATATACTCAAAAATATGTTATGGAAAGTTCTATGGCCACAAAAATAGTTGAAAGAACACCAGTTTTAAATGTTACATTTAGTAAAGGTATTTTAGTAGGTGAGGATGTATATCTAAAATTAAAAGACTATACATTTAATGAAGAAGATGTTGAAAATATGAATATTTCTATTGCTACTTCAGTTGCTAAATATGCTTTAGTTGAAAAACCACTTATTCAAGCAAGTATTGATAATGGTAAATTACATTTAAATCATGTTATAATAGCGTAAGAAAGGAACAAATATGATTAAACACATTCAAAATGAAACGGAGTTTTATGACCTTTTAAAAGAGGGAAAACCAATTGTTGATTTCTATGCAGATTGGTGTGGACCATGTAAGATGCTTCTTCCAATTCTTGATGAAATTGACTTTACTGATGTTTTAAAGGTAAATGTTGATGAACTACCAGAAATTGCAAAAAGATTTGGGGTAATGAGCATACCAACATTAATATTTTTTAATAGTGGTCTTGAACAAAACAGGGAAATTGGATACCGTTCTTTAGAAGAAATTAAAGAAGAATTTAAAAAACTTTAAGTCACTTAGTTGTGACTTTTTTTAATATAGTTAAAAAGTTAAAAAATCATCGATTTTTTGTAGCATTTTTATTATATTTGTGTTATATTAAAAAAGTAATATTTTTTTCTATGGAAAGCCCGACAAACTTTTGTTAACATAGAAACGCATAAGTGCGATAAAAAGTTAAGACCTAGAAGTAAGGTGGTACCGTGGAATTTATTTCTGCCCTTACAGTATCTAGGTTTTTTTGTAATAAGGAGGAATTAAAATGATTACAAAACCTAAAGGATGTTATGATGTAACTGGTGAAGTTGCAAAAAAGTATCAAAGAATATGCGAAGTAGTTTCTGCATATGCTAAGATTTATAATTATAAATATATTAGGACCCCACTTTTTGAAAGTACAGAACTTTTTAAAAGAGGTGTAGGAGATACCACAGATATAGTTCAAAAAGAGACTTATGATTTTACTGATCGTGGAGGAAGATGTTTTACTTTAAGACCTGAAGGTACTGCTGGAGTTGTAAGAAACTTTATTGAGGATAAGCTTTATGGAAATCAATCATCAGTAGTAAAAGAATTTTATATTGGAACAATGTATCGTTATGAAAGACCAGGATTAGGTAGAAATCGTGAATTTACTCAATTTGGTGTTGAATGTTTAGGTTCTGATGATGAAATGATGGATGCTGAAGTAATATCATTTTCTTATAACATTTTAAAAGAACTTGGTCTTGATGTTACTGTTAAAATTAATAATTTAGGTTCAGTAGAAGATAGAGAAAATTATAAAAAAGCTTTAGTAGAGTATTTAACTCCACATATTAATGATTTATGTGAAGATTGTCAAAATAGAATTAAAACTAATCCTTTAAGAATACTTGATTGTAAAGTAGATGATCAAAGTGAAATACTTAAAAATGCCCCAAGTATACTAGACTATCATTCTAAAGAGAGTAATGATAGATTTAATAAAATATTAACATATTTAGATTATCTAGACATTGATTATGAGGTAGATAATACTTTAGTAAGAGGTCTTGATTATTATGATTATATGGTTTATGAACTTAAACTTAATGATTCTTTAGCACTTGGTGGTGGTGGAAGATATAATCACCTTGTTAAAAATTTAGAAGGCCCTGAAGTTCCTGCCGTAGGTTTTGCTTGTGGTATAGAAAGAATTATTAATGAAATGAATGATGAAAGTTTTAATAACATTGATGTATATGTAATGTGTGTAAATGATGAAGAAAAGATTAAAGCAAATATTATTACACAAGATTTAAGACTTAATAATATTATATGTGAAACTAATGTTATGGGTAAAAGTTTAAAATCTCAGTTTAAAGAGGCAGATAATATGAATGCAAAAAATTTAATTATACTTAATAGTGAAGATTTATCTAAAGGACTTATTACGGTAAAAGATAATGTTACAAAAGAAGAAGTAAAAGTTCCTGAAGATGAAATAATAGATTATATTTTAGGAGTGATTTAAGATGGATATAAAAGATTTATTAAAAGAAAAAAAGCAATATGTTGGAAAAGAAATAGAAATATGTGGATGGATTAAAAATCATCGTCCTCAGAAAGAATTCGGTTTCATATCATTTTCTGATGGTACTACTCAAGGCGGAATTCAAGTAGTTTATGATAAAACTTTAAATAATTTTGAGGATGTAAGTAAACTTTTAGTGTCATCTGCATTAAAAATAAAAGGTACTTTAGTTCCTTCGGAAGGAAAAGAAGACTATGAAATTAAAGCAAACTCTATTGAAATTTTATCTTCTTGTCCTGAAGACTACCCAATTCAACCCAAAAGACATACTCGTGAATTTTTAAGAGAGCAAGCTTATTTAAGACCAAGAACAAACCTATTTACTGCCGTATTTAGGGTAAGAAGTGTAGCGGCTTATGCAATTCATAAATATTTTAATGAACATAACTATGTATATGTACATACACCACTTATTACCGCAAGTGACTGTGAAGGTGCTGGTCAAATGTTTGAGGTTACAACTCTTCCTTTAGGAGAAAAACCAGATTATTCAAAAGATTTCTTTGGTAAAAAGACTGCACTTACTGTATCAGGACAACTTCAAGCAGAAACATGTGCTCTTGCTTATAAAAAAGTTTATACATTTGGACCAACTTTTAGAGCAGAAGATAGTAACACAAAAACTCACGCTGCAGAATTTTGGATGGTTGAACCAGAAATTGCTTTTGCAGATCTTAATGAAGATATGGTAGTTATGGAAGATATGCTTAAGTATGTTGTTAAGTATGTTCTTGATAATGCTCAAGATGAAATGAAATTTTTAGATAGCTTTGTAGAAAAAGGTTTAATAGAAAAACTTACAAAATTAGTTAATTCAAAATTTACAAGAATTACCCATGAAGAATGTATTAAACTTTTACTTGAAAGTGGTAAAAAATTTGAATTTGAACCAAAATATGGTGAAGATATTGCTAAAGAACACGAAAAATATATTACAGAATATTTTAATGGACCAGTATTTATTTATAACTGGCCAAAAGACATTAAAGCATTTTATATGAAACAAAATGATGATGGTAAAACTGTTGCTGCAGTTGACCTTGAAGTACCTGAAGCAGGTGAGTTAATGGGTGGAAGTCAAAGAGAGGAAAACTATGATAAACTTATTACTCGTATGAAAGAACTTAATATGGACACTGAAAGTATGGATTGGTATTTAAATTTAAGAAGATATGGTTCATGTGTTCATTCAGGTTTTGGAATGGGATTTGAAAGACTACTTATTTATCTTACTGGTGTAGATAATATTCGTGATGTAATACTTTTCCCAAGAACACCAAAAAATTGTGAATTTTAGAAAGGATTTAATATGAATAGTAATAATAAATATAGGAATAAATATTGTGGAGAAATAACTATCGAGGATGCTGGTAAAACAGTTAGAATTGGTGGTTGGATTAATTCAATAAGAAATCTAGGCTCACTTGTATTTTTAACAGTTCGTGATGAAAGTGGCATTGTTCAAGTTATAAGTGAAGAAAGTGAAAAACTTTCAGATTTAACTAGAGAAAGTACTGTAACAATTACTGGTACTGTTCAAAAAAGAAGTGGTAATGTAAACCCTAATATGAAAACTGGTGAAATAGAAATAATTCTTGATACTATTGAAGTATTAGGTAAATGTGAAAATGTACTTCCTTTTGAAATAAATCGTAGTAAAGAAGCAAATGAAGAAACAAGACTTAAATATCGTTATCTTGATTTAAGAAATAAAGATGTTCATGATAAAATAGTTTTCAGAAGTAAAGTAGTAGATTTTATCCGTAAAACTATGAAAGAAATGGATTTTACAGAGATTACTACACCAATTATTACAGGATCTTCTCCGGAGGGAGCTAGAGACTTTGTTATTCCCTCAAGGAATTATCATGGTAAGTTTTATGCACTTCCTCAGGCACCTCAAATATATAAACAACTTTTAATGGTATCAGGATTTAATAGATATTTTCAAATAGCACCTTGTTTTAGAGATGAAGATTGCCGTGCTGATAGAACACTTGAATTTTATCAATTAGACCTTGAAATGAGTTTTGCAACTGACGAAGATGTATACGAAGTTGGTGAAAAAGTATTTTATGAAACATTTAAAAACTTTACTGATAAATATGTTTCTCCAGCACCTTTTAGAAGAATATCTTTTAAAGAAGCAATGTTAAAATATGGATGCGATAAACCAGATTTAAGAAATCCTCTTATTATTGAGGATGCCTCAGATATATTTGAAAATAGTGATTTTGCTGGTTTTAAAGGTAAAATAGTTAGATGCATAAAATGCTCTAATGTAACTAAGAGTAATTCTTGGTATAAACATTTAGAGGAGTTTGTTAAAAGTAAAGGAGCAGGTGGACTTGCTTACCTTAAAAAGAATGATGGTGAAATTAAAAGTGCTATCTTAAAATTCTTATCCGAAGAAGAAATTAATAGTTTAGATGAAAGATTTGAACTTAAAGATGGTGATGTATTATTTATCCTTGCTGGAGATGAACATATTATTAAAATTGCGGGACTACTTCGTAACTATTTAGGTGAAGAGTTAGAGATAACTGATCATAATAGATTTGAATTTTGTATTGTTAATGATTTTCCATTCTTTGAATATAATGAAGAAGATAAAAAATGGGATTTTGGACATAATCCATTTAGTATGCCTCAAGGCGGAATTGATGCTTTAAATAATATGAATCCTGGTGATATAGTTGCATATCAATATGACTTTGTATGTAATGGTAATGAAATGGCTTCAGGAGCTGTTAGAAATCACGATATAAATATTATGAAAAAAGCCTTTTCTATAGCAGGTTATAGTGAAGATGTTGTTAAAGATAAGTTTAGAAGTCTTTATACTGCCTTTACTTTTGGTGCTCCTCCTCACGCTGGTATGGCTCCAGGTATTGATAGAATCGTAATGCTTCTTACTGATGAAGAAAATCTTCGTGAAGTACAAGTATTCCCTCCAAATGTACAAGGTATGGACCTATTAATGGGAAGCCCAAATACACTTACTGATAAACAATTAAAAGAGTTAGGTATTACCATTACGGAGGAAAAATAATGTTTACTAAAGACATAATAAATGATTATGCTGATAAACTATTAATTGGTCTTACTGAAGAAGAAAATGAACTTTTATTAAGGGAATTTGATGTTATTAATGATAATATGTCTAAAATAAATAATGTAAAGGGACTAGAAAATGTAGAACCCTTACATTTTCCTCAGGATTTAATGGTAAAAGAAATACGTGATGGAAGGACTTCAAGAATGATTGAAATTGATGATGCACTTAAAAATTGTGATGACTATATTGATAGAGAAGTTGAAATAATAAGGGTGGTGAAGTAATGAATTATTATGATAAAAATATTATTGAAATTCATAATGATTTAATAAATAAGAAGGTTGCTTCAAAAGATCTTATTGATTTTTCTAAAAATAAAATATTAGAAACAAATGAAAAATTTAATGCTTTTAATTTAGTATTAGATTCAAAGGAAAATAATGAAATAAATACATTATTAAGTGGTATTCCATATGCAATGAAAGATAATATTTCAACTAAAGGAATAAGAACTACTGCTTGCTCTAATACTTTAAAAGACTATGTTCCTATTTATAATGCTACAGTTTATGAAAAACTTTGCAAAAATGGTGCTATAATGATTGGTAAAACTAATATGGATGAACTTGCTATGGGTGGAACTGGCCTTACTGGTAATGCTGGCATAGTTAAAAATCCTTATGATGAAGAAAGAATTTCAGCTGGTTCCTCAGCAGGAAGTGTCGTTGCAGTGGCAACTAAAACAGTTCCTTTTGCAATTGGTACAGATACTGGAGACTCAATTAGAAAACCAGCAGCTTATACTGGAGTAGTGGGTTATAAACCAAGTTATGGTCTTATAAGTAGGTATGGACTTTTTGCTTTTGCTTCCTCTCTTGATACAATTGGAGTTATTACAAATTCTGTGATAGATGCGGCAACAGTAGTAAATGCAGTTAAAGGTTCTGATGAAAAAGATATGACTACAATTAAGGATATGGATGAAATAGATTTAACAAAAGATTTTAATAATTTAAAAAGCAAAAAATTATTTTATATTAAAGAAATAGTGGATAAATCAAAATATACAAATTCAAATACAATTAAGATAATTGATGATTTTAATAAACTTTTAGATACTTTAAAAGATAAAGGTTATGAAATTTATGAAGAAAGTATTGATGAAAACCTTTTAAAGGCTTTAAAACCAGTTTATACATCAATTTCTTGTGCTGAGGTTACCTCAAATAACTCAAATCTTACTGGAATAAGTTTTGGTCATCGTGAAAAAGGTGAAAGTGCAATGGATGTTATTAAAAACTTTAGAACTAAAAACTTTTCTTCACTTATCAAAAGAAGATTTGTAATTGGCTCATTTATCTTACAAAAAGAAAATCAAGAAAAATATTTTATTAATGCTAAAAAAGTAAGAAGAGTAGTCGTAAATACATTTAATGAATTATTTACTAAGTATGATGGACTAATTCTTCCTGCACAAAGTGATATTGCTCCGAAAATATGTGATACAACTGATGAAATGGGTAAAGATGAAAATGTACTTGATAATCATTTAGTAATAGGAAACTTTGGTGGGTATCCATCAATAACTTTACCTTATAATAAACTAGGTGGTATGCCAATTGGAATAAATATTACATCAGGTTTTAAAAATGATAGTTATATGCTTGCAGTAGCAAATGATATTGAAAAAATTATAAAGGAGGATATCCATGACTAAGTTAGTTATTGGCCTTGAAATGCATGCTGAAATGAAAAGTACTACAAAAGTATTTTCACCATCATCAAATGTATATAATAAAATGGCTAATGTAAATATTAATGAAATTGATTTAGCATTTCCAGGATTTATGCCTTCTTTAAATGAAGAATGTGTTAAGAAAGCAGTTGAAATGGCCTTAATATTAAAATGTGATGTTGCAAAATATATGATTTTTGATAGGAAAAATTACTATTATCCTGATCTTCCAAAAGGTTATCAGATAACTCAAAATACTAGACCTGTAGGTATTAATGGTAATTTAGAGGTTTCACTTAATGGTAGTAAATTTAATGTAGAAATATTAGATATCCATTTAGAGGAAGATGCTGCAGCACTTGACCATTTACCTACGTTTTCACTTATTGATTATAATCGTGCTGGTGTGCCACTTCTTGAAACTGTTACTGCACCTTGTATGCATTCAGCTGATGAAGCAATAGCCTTTTTAGAAACAATGTGTAGAATTTATAAATATACAGGTATTTCTGAAGCTGATACTAAAAAAGGTCAAATTAGATGTGATGTTAACGTAAATCTTATGGATGATAATGGAAATTATATTACTCCAAAAGTTGAAATAAAAAATGTTAATAGTTTAGCAAATGTAAAACTAGCTATTCTTTATGAAGAAAAAAGACAACTTGAATCACTAAAAAATAACGAACCATTATATCAAGAAACTCGTAGATTTGATGAGTCTTCAGGCACAACAATTCATATGCGTAGTAAAGCAGATGCAATAGATTATAAATATTTTGTAGAACCTAATATTCCACCTTATGAAATAACTGATGATTTTATTGAGAATATTAGAAAAACTATTCCCGTTTTAGCAGACATAAGAAAAGATAATTATATGAATAATTTAGGCCTTGATGAATATAATGCCAATATTTTAATTAAGGATATTAATATTGCAAATTATTTTGAAAAATGTGTAGAAGTAGGAATTAAACCAATTATAGCTGCAAATTATATTAATGGTATTATTACTTCATATATAAATGAAAAAGATATTAATATAAATGATTTTTATTTAAAACCAGAATATTTAAAACAAATTAATGATGCAAAAGAAAGTGGAATTTTATCCTCAAAAGGGGTAAAAGAAGTTTTCTATAAATCTTTAGAGGAAGAAAAAGAACCTAAAAACTTTATTTCTAAAGAAGATGCACAAGTAAGTGATGAAAATTTAATTGAAAGTATAATTGATAATATTCTTTCTTCACATGAAAAAGAAATTACCGAATATAAAAATGGTAGAACTAATATTTTTGATTTCTTTGTTGGTCAAGTTATGAAAGAAACCAGGGGTAAAGCAAACCCAATTATTACAAAAGATTTACTTCATAAAAAACTTGATTAATATATTTTATTTTGATATTATTAATGTGCAAGGTAAACCTCTTATAAACCAAGCAATTATTATTAGACGATTACATATATTTTAATAGAGGTAATAAATATATACGAAGCGGAAAAATATACCTTTTCTTAAGGAAAATGGTATGTTTTTCTGCTTTTTATTTTGCAGTAAAAGTTTAAATCGTTTAGAAATGGAGGAACAAAATGGTAAATTATTATGATGAAATCAAAGAAAAATTATCAAAAAACGAAATTTATGCAAAGGTAAAAGATTATTCAAAAGAAAGGAATAAAGTTCTTACTTATTTTGAGGTAGGTAAACTTTTAAGCGAGGCCGGTAAAGAGTATGGTAATGATATTATAGGACAATACGCTGAAAAATTAGTTAATGAAGTAGGTAAAAAATATAATTGTAGAACACTTCGAAGAATTAGACAATTTTATAATATATTTTCTGATACAAAATGGTCACCAATGGTGACCAAATTAACATGGAGCCATTATATTATACTGTTACCTTTAAAAAATATTGATGAAATAAAATATTATATAGGTGTTTGTGAAAAAAGAAATCTTACTAAAAGGGAGTTAGAGGCATTAATAAAATCCAAAGAATACGAAAGACTTAGTGAAGAAACTAAAAATAAATTGATCACTAATGAAGAACTTAAATTACCAGATTTAGTTCCTAATCCTATATTAATTAAAACTGAAAATAATCAAGAAAACTTATCTGAATATGCACTTAAGGAAGCTATACTAAATAATTTAGATAATTTTTTAAAACAGTTAGGTAATGGTTTTAGTTATATTGGTAATGAATACAAAATTAAAAATAGGAAGTAATTATAATTACATAGATTTATTTTTATTTAATACAGAGTATAATTGTTATGTTGTTATTGAACTTAAAATAACTGAACTTAAAAAAGAACATATTGGACAAATACAGGTTTATATGAATTATGTTGATAAAGTAATTAAGAAACCTTACCACGATAAAACTATTGGAATTATTATATCTAAAAAAAATAATCAATTTATAATTGAGTACTGCTCTGATGAAAAAATATTTGCAAGGGAGTTTAAAATAACAAATTAGGAAGTGATTAAATGAATTATTATGATGAAATCAAAGAAAAATTATTAAAAAATGAAATTTATGCTAAGGTAAAAGATTATTCAAAAGAAAGAAATAAAGTTCTTACTTATTTTGAGGTAGGTAAACTTTTAAGTGAAGCTGGAAAAGAGTATGGTAATGATATTATCGGAAAATATGCAGAAAAATTAACTAATGAAGTTGGTAAAAAATACAATCGAAGAACTCTATATAGAATGAAGCAGTTTTATAATTTGTTTGGCGAACAAAAAGTGTCGACAATGTCGACACTTTTGACCTGGAGTCATTATTCAGAACTTTTACCGTTAAATGACATAAATAAAATTAATTATTATATTAAAATATGTAAGCAAAGAAATTTAGATGTAAGAAGTTTGAGAAGTCTTATTAAATCCAAAGAGTATGAAAGACTTGACAAAGAAACTAAAAATAAATTAATTACGAATGAAGAACTAAAACTACCTGATCTAGTTCCAGATCCAATATTAATAAAAACTGAAATTAATAAGGAAATTTTAACTGAATATGCGCTTAAGCAGGCAATACTTGGTAATTTAGATAACTTTTTAAAACAATTAGGTGATGGTTTTAGTTATATTGGTAGTGAATACAAAATTAAAATAGGAAATAATTACAATTACATAGACTTACTTTTATATAATGTGAAATTTAAATGCTATGTAGTTGTTGAACTCAAAGTAACGGAACTTAAGAAAGAACATATAGGTCAGGTTGAGGTTTATATGAATTATATTGATAAAAATGTAAAAGTTTTATCTGATGATAAAACTATTGGAATTATTATATGTGCTAGGAATAATAAGTACATAATTGAATACTCTTCTGATGAAAGAATATTTGCGAGAGAATTTAAATTAATAATTTAGTGGCAAAAGTGTAAAATAGTGTAAATAATTACATTAAAAATTGAATAATACTAAATATCATGGTAAAATACTATTTATGAAGAAGTTATCAAAAGTTGGGATTATATTAAGTTTTATTTTGACTACATGTTTTTTATTTGGCTATACTATCAAAAAATTTCATGTTATAGATAGTTTATTTTATAAAAAAAATATTATAAAAACTTTTTTTGCTTTTATAATACTTTTAGCTTTAATTTATATACTTTTAATTATAATATTTAAACTATTAGATAAAATTAGTAATAATAAAGAAAAAGGTAATAAACTTTATAATTTTATATTTGAAAAAAACCCACTTCTTATAACATTTATTATATTTTTCCTTTTCAGTATTCCGTTTATTATTTTTTATTATCCAGGTCCTGTTCATTGGGATGGTCTCCAAGAATTAAATTATTTTTATAAGATAGATGCATTTTCTAATCATCATCCTGTATTTCCAACATTAATTATGGGATTATCTATGAAACTTGGTAGACTTATTTATAATGACAATCTAGGTATATTTTTATATACATTTCCTCAGTTAATGTTTTCGTGTTTTACATTTGCATATATTTTAAAGTTTATGAAAGACATTAAAACGTCTAAAATAATTAGAGTACTTACTTTTATATTTTTCTTGTTTAATCCAGTATGGTATGTAAATGGCTATACAATTGTAAAGGATACTTACTATTATTTATTTTTTATTTGGTTTTTAATTTATTATTATAAATTTTATTTAGATAATTCTAAAAAAAATACATATTTATTATTTTTGTTTAGTATGCTTGTAATTCTATTTAGAAATAATGGTATATATATTGTTATTGCCTCACTTATTCCATATCTATTTAAAAAAAATCTTAGAAAAAAAGCAGTTTCATTTATTTTAATATTTATATTATTTCAATTTAGTTATAATAAGTCATTAGATTATTTTAAGATTCAACCATCAAATATTAGAGAAACTTTATCTGTACCAATTCAACAAACTGCTAGATATATTAAATATTATGATAAACAGCTTTCAAAAAAAGAAAGAAATTATGTAGAAAACCTTTATAGAATGAGTATAAAAGAAATAAAAAAGAAATATCAACCTGAACTATCAGATCCAGTAAAATTTCCTTGGAAAGTTAATGACAAAAAAGAATTAATTGAATACTTTAAATTTTGGTTCAAATGTTTTAAAAAACATCCTAAGGTTTATGTAGATAGTTTTTTAGAAAACTATTATGGTTATTTTTATCCTCTTAAAAAAGATTATAAAGATGGTGTTGCATGGTTTATTGTTGTTTATAATAAAAGGGTTAATACTGGTTATTTTGATTTACATTATCTTAAAACTTTTAAAACAGAAAGAAATTTTATTACTAATTTTACAAATAAATTAAAGGTTACAAAGGGTATTGGTTTAATTTATAATACTGGTGTTTATACTTGGGTGTTATTAATATTAATAGGTTATACGTTGTATAAGAAAAGGTATACAAATTTAATATTTTCGATACCAATACTTTTAACACTTGCATTTTGCTTTTTATCTCCGGTTAATGCATATTTAAGATATATGAATCCAATTATTGTAACAATTCCAGTATATTTAGCTATTTGTTTAAAAAAAGAATAATAAATAAATAAGTATAGCATTTTATGAAGTGTTTTTATAAAACAAAAATATGTAATAAAATTGCTATATTTTTTTATATGCTTTCTAATTGTAATTTTAGTTTAATTATGGTATCATTTAAAGTAGAGAGTAGGAATGTTTTATGAAAAGGAAAGAAATGTTGTTTATAATCGGAGCACTTTTAATATGCAGTATATTTTTATTAACAGGTTATATAGTTCATAATAAGAAAGAAAGTAATTCTAAACCTAATATTTCGCTTAATAAAAATAATAATTTTGATTATAAATTTCTAAAACAAATTGAGGGTAATGATAATACTTTGGTAAGTCCTTTATCTATGGCTTATTTACTATCAATGATTCAAAGTGGGGCAAAAGGAAGTACTTTAAATGAACTTAATATTGCTCTTGATAATTATGATTTACAGCCTATGGAAAATATAGATAGTAAAATATCAATGGCAAATAGTATGTGGATTAATAATAAATATAAAAATGATATTAATAATACATTTGCTACAGCTCTTAAAATTAATTATCATAGTGAAGTTTTATATGATGAATTTATAAATGCTGATAATATAAATAAATGGGTTTCAGAAAAAACATATAATATGATTAGTGAGTTATTTCCTAGCGATAGTGTTAATTCAGTTGATACAATTATGGCTTTAGTAAATGCAATTGGTATTAATTTTAAATGGGATGAAGAGTTTGATTGTAATAAAACATTAATGGGTAATTTCTTAGATAAAAATGTTTATATGATGAATTCTAATGAAAAGTATTTAGAAAGTGATTACTATACAGGATTTATAAAAGACTATGAAAAACTTTCTGATAATTCACAATATGAATTTATTGGTCTTCTTCCTAAAAAAGATATTCAAGATGTAATTAATAATATATCAAATGATGTAATAAAAAATTCCATTACTGAAAGCGAAGCTCATATTCAAATACCTAGATTTAAATATGAATATAATGTTAATAATGTAAAAGGTATTCTTGAAAGTTTAGGAATAAAAGATATGTTTAATAAAGAAAAAGCAAATTTTGGTGGTATTGCTGAAGATATATATGTAAGTTCAATTGTTCAAAAAACATATATAGATTTTATGGAAAGTGGTACTAAAGCTGCGGCTGCCTCTGGAGGGGCATTTGATATAACCTCCGCTGCTGAAGAAAAAGAAGTTATATTTAATAAACCATTTGTGTATTTAATTAGAAAAAAAGGAAGTAATAATATTTATTTTATAGGCACTGTAAATAGTCCTATAGAATATGATGAAACAAAAGATGGTTGTGAAGGGTAGGAAGAGTCATGTTTGGTAAAATACTTTATATAAGTGATAGTATGGCATATGTTCAAAATCTTGCTGGTAGTAATGTTCAAGCGGATTTAATGAATATGCATGTAATATTTGAAAGTAATGGAGAACGTATTTTAGGAGAAATTACTGAAGTTAATAGTAGTGAAATAAAAATTCGTTTTTTAGGTGAATATCAAGGTAATAGATTTTTAAATGGTGTACTTAGAAAACCGCTTTTATCTTCGACTATCAGAATAATTAATGGTGAAGAGTTAATGGCTCTAGTAGGAACATATTCTGAAAATAGTTTTGTTTTAGGCCAAAGTGCTATTTATAAAAACTTTACTGTATGTCCAAGTATTAATGATTTATTTTCAAATCATTTAGCTATATTTGGTAATACTGGTTCAGGTAAATCTTGTGGTGTTTCAAGAATGGTTCAAAATATATTTTTAAATAAATTTGCAAAAGTAAAAAATGCAAATATGTTTATTTTTGATGCTTATGGTGAATATAAAAATGCTTTTAGTTCAATTAATACAATTGATCCAGAGTATAATTATAAGTTTATTACCACTAATCCTAAAGAGGCCACTGATGTACCACTTAAAATACCTGTTAATTTATTAAAACTTGATGATTATGCACTACTTCTTCAGGCAAGTAAACATACACAACTTCCAATACTTGAAAGAACTCTAAAGCTATCTAAAATATTTGCTACAGATTCACCTGAATCTAGAAAATATAAAAATCATTTAATTGCTAAAGCTTTACTTGCGGTATTATTCTCATCTGAGACTACTGCTCAAAAGAAAAATGAAATATTTACAATTATAGAAACTTGTCATACACCAGAATTTAATTTTGATACAACTATTCAAGGACTTGGTTATACAAGAAGTTTCTCTGAATGTTTTGAAATTGATTCAAATGGTTATTTTGGTGAAAGTGTTTTAATTACTGAATATATTTTGAAAAATATTAATGATGAAATTGAAAATATTGCTCCAGATGAAAATGCATTTTATTCACTACTAGACTTTTCCAAAGCATTAGAGTTTACTTTAATTTCCGAAGGTTTCTTACATAATGATACTCTTGTGGACGATGCCTCAATATTAAAGGTTAGACTTACCACAATTCTTCATAGTGAAGTTGGTAATTATTTTGATGGAACTAAACATTATACAAATACTGAATTTATTGATGCTTTAAAATCATTTAATGGTAAAAAAGCTCAAATAATTAATATTAATCTCGAGGATGTTGATGATATTTATGCTAAAGTTATTGTAAAAATAATGTGTAAATTCTTATTCGATTATTCTAAGTCTTTAGAGCAAAGAGCAAGTATTCCATTTCATTTATTTTTGGAAGAAGCCCATAGATATATTCAAAAAGATAATGATACATTCTTACTTGGATATAATATTTTTGATAGAATTGCAAAAGAAGGAAGAAAATATGGTGTAATTCTTGATATTATATCTCAAAGACCAGTTGAAATATCTGATACAGTTATTGCCCAATGTTCAAATTTCTTAATCTTTAAAATGACACACCCTCTTGATATTAAATATATTTCAGAAATGCTTCCAAATATTAGTGCAGATATTATTGAAAAACAAAAAACACTTCAACCAGGAACTTGTGTATCATTTGGTAGTGCCTTTAAAATTCCAATGATTGTTAAGATGGAAATGCCTAATCCAATGCCTTATTCTTCGAACTGTAATGTTTCCTCTTGCTGGAGATAAGATGAAAAAAGATAAGAAAAATTATTGGAAAATAGCCTTTATTATTTTGACAGTTTTAAATATAATTGTTTTTTGCTATGGTATGATATTATATTTAGTTCCACCATCTTCTCCTTATTCACAAATACGTTGTTCTACAGCAGTCAACTGTACACAATGTAATAAAGGTAAACGAACTTGTCAATATTATGATGATAATATGATATTAGCAAAGGATACCATAGAATGTAATTGTGTGGTGCAAAATGAAAAAAAATAATTCATATAGGAATTGGACAATATTTTTAGCATTATTATTATTAGCTCAGTTATTTATTTTAAAGATTTTATATTACCCAGATATTATAGAAAAACCTGTATTATATTTATATCCAACAGAAAATACAAATATTACTGTTAAGTTTGAGCATCCTAAATATTTGACAACAACTTATCCTAAATATAATGATGGTTGGAGTGTAAATGCTGATGCTAATGGTAATTTATATGATGAAAATGGTAAATATTATTATGCTTTATATTGGGAAGAAGCATATCATAATAAACCTTCCTTTAAAGAGGGATTCTATGTCGAAAAAGATGATGCAATTGAGTTTCTCGAAGAAAAACTATCAATAATTGGTCTTAATGATAGAGAAAGAAATGAATTTATAATGTATTGGCTTCCGATACTTGAAAGTAATAAAAAAAGTTTAGTATATTTTGAATTAACTGAAAGCAAAGAAAAATATAATAAATTAATAATAAATCCAAAACCAGATAGTTTATTAAGAATTACAATGCACGTAAAAAAAGTAAATAGAAAAATTAATGTAAAAGAGCAAGAACTTCCTACATTTAATAGAGTTGGTTTTGTTGCTGTTGAATGGGGAGGAGTAAGATATTAATCTTGCCTCTTTTTATTTTAGTCATTTTTTTATATAATTATAGTATTATTAAATGGAGGATTTATGGATAATAAGAAAGAATATATAAATAATGAAATTGATACTAAGAAAAGGGAAAAATACTTATTAAAAGTTTTTAAGAAGATATCAATCTATGGTTTAGTTATAACATCTATTATACTTGTAGGTAATGGAGTTGATCATTTAATTGAATCTTATTGTTTAATAGGAGCTGATGGTCTATTTATTATAACAAGTGCATGTAGTTCATATATGCTTAATAATACTGAAAAAAAACTTAATGAATTATATGAAAAGAAAATCGAATTAGAGAGTGAAAATAATAATAAAACTTTAACTAATGAACAAATAAATAAAAATGATTTATCATATAATTATGATGAAGATTATACCTTAAATAATGACTTAGGCTTTACCCGAAAAAGAAGATTGAAATAAAATTACCTCTTGACATAATCACTATATAATGATTTAATTATAGTGAAAGGAGGTAAACTTGCCAACTATTTCTAAATTTTATGGCATTATAATTAGAATGTATTTTCAGCAAAGTGAGCATAATCCACCACATCTACATGCTATTTATAATGACCATGTTGCAGTATTTAATATAGATACTGGTGAAATTATTGAAGGATTTTTACCAGCAAAAGCATCTAAAATGGTTAAAAATTGGTGTTATATACATAAAGATGAATTATTAGAAATTTGGAATTCGCAACAATATGACGAAATAAAACCATTAGATTAAAATAAGTTAGTAAGAAAGGATTAATATGTTTAATAAGGTTAAAAGTGTAACAGTGCTTGATAATTATAATTTGTTAATAGGGTTTGTATGTGGAAAAAATAAAATATATGATTTAAAACCTTTATTTGAAAAATATGAAAATTTTTGTTTATTAAAGGATATAAGTGTTTTAAAAACTGCTAAAGTTGACATCGGAGGCTACGGTGTAATTTGGGGTGATGAGTTAGACTTATCTTGTAATGAACTATGGGATAATGGTAAAGATTATAAAACTGCTTTTGATAATCTTATGTCTTTTAAAGAGGCAACATATCTATGGGGATTAAATGAGAGTACCTTAAGAAAAGCAATTGTTTATGGAAAATTAATAAATAATGTTGATGTTTGCAAATTTGGTAAACAATGGATTATAACTATGGAAGCAATGAAAAGAGAGTATGGAGAACCTAAATTCAAAAGAGAATAGTTCTCTTTTTATATTGACACTTATTTTACTGTAAAATAATAATATAATTTTTATAGGTAAATATGCTAAATAGAAAAAATTTAATGTAAACTTTTAATGATTATATTTATTTTATATAAATAGTTTGTTATAATTAAGATACCTAGTTGATAGTTTATAGCGTATAAAACCGACTAAAGATAGAAATAAGGGAATCTAATTAGGTTATGGTGTAGAATGCTTATTCATTAAGTACATAAGAATCCTAAAATAACTTATGTGATGCCCACCTGCGGAGAGCGCGGGATTTTATCTAGCATAGACTAATCTTACTGGGTTTTTTAATAGGAGTATGTATGAAAGAAAGATTAATAAATTTGTTTGGAGAAAGTAATTTAGAAAAGATTAAAAATGCTCACATTCTTTTAGTGGGAATTGGAGGAGTAGGTTCTTTTTGTTTTGAGACCTTAATTAGATGTGGAGTAGAAAATATTACAGTTATTGATTTTGATACTTATGAAGAAAGCAATTTAAATAGACAGTTATATGCTACACTTGATACACTTGGTAAAAAGAAAATAGATACTGCTTTAGCAAGAGCAAAAAGTATAAATGAAAATGTTAAAATTAATGTACTTGATACATTTTTAGATTTTAATTCAGATTTTGATTTTTCTTCATATGATTATATAATTGATGCTTGTGATAGTGTTCCGGCAAAAGCAAATCTTATAATAAATGCTAAAAAATATAATAAGAAAATTATTGTTTCTTTAGGAATAGGTAATAGAGTTTGTCCTGAATTAGTATGTAAAAGTACTTTAAAAGAAAGCTTATCTGACCCACTTGGTAAAAAACTTAATCATTATTTAATTAAAAAATGCGATTTTAATGAAAATGTTAATGTAATATGTTCTAAAGAAAAGCCAATTAAAAGTCAGCCAATTTCATCATATGTATGTACAACTTCAGTAGCGGGAATATATTTATCAGATTATGTAATAAAGGATATTATCAATGGATAAGATTGAAAATATAAAAAATCCTGATTTTTTAAAAGATTTAAATAATGATGAACTAGCTACTTTAGGAGCGGATATTCGGGAGTTTATTTTAGAAAATGTTTCTAATACAGGAGGACATTTATCATCAAATTTGGGAATTACAGATTTAACTATTGCGGTGCTTAAAGTATTTGATGCAAGTATTGATAAAATAATTTTTGATGTTGGCCATCAAACATATCCATATAAAATATTAACTGGTAGAGCAAAAGATTTTAAAAACTTAAGAAAATATAAAGGCCTTGAGGGTTTTCAAAAGAAAAGTGAAAGTAAATATGATGTTTATGAAGCTGGACATAGTTCAACTTCTTTATCAGCGGGCTTAGGTTTTGCTCTAGCAAGAGATTTAGATAAAAAAGATTATAATGTTGTATGTGTTATCGGAGATGGTTCTATTTCTAATGGCCTTTCTTTTGAAGCACTCAATCATATAGGAAGTTTAAATACAAGGCTTATTATTATTTTAAATGATAATGAAATGAGTATTTCTAAAAATGTTGGAGCAGTTCATAATTTTTTAGATTCTGTAAGAGCGGGTAAAGGCTATAATGATGTTAAGAAAAACACTAAAAGTTTTTTAAATAAAACAAAGTTTGGTAAAGTGTGTGCTAATGCCTTAAATAGTATTAAAGATAATTTTAAAATGTTATATGTAAAAAAAGGAAGTTTATTTACTTCTTTAGGTTTTGAGTATTTTGGACCAATTGATGGTGAAGACTTTAATGAAATGATTAAGTATTTGCAAATGGTTAAAAATATTAATAAGCCTGTTTTACTTCATGTAATTACTAAAAAAGGTTTTGGTTATGAACCAGCAGAAAATGATGAAACAGGTTCATTTCATGGAGTGGGACCCTTTAATATAAAAGATGGTAAACCTAAAGAAATATCAAATTTACCATCATATAGTGAAATAATGAGTTCGTATGTTTTAAATTATGCTAAAAAAGATAAAGATATAATTGTTATTACACCTGCGATGGAAAAGGGATGTAAACTTAGTATTATAAAAGAAAAACTTCCTAAACAGTTTATTGATGTTGGCATTAATGAAGAACATGCTTTAATTCTTGCTTCTTCCCTTGCTGAAAATGGTAAAAAACCAATATGTTTTATTTATTCAAGTTTTCTTCAGCGTGGTTATGATGAAATTGTCCATGATATTGCGAGAATGAATGAACACGTAATTATATGTATTGATAGGGCAGGTTTTGTATCATCAGATGGTGAAACGCATCAAGGGTTATTTGACGTGCCAATGCTACTTCCTATTCCTAATATGGTTATATTTATGCCATCGAGTCCTAAAGAAGCTGATAATCTATTAGAACTAGCATTAAAAACTAATAAACCTTTTGCGATAAGATATCCAAAAATTAATTTAAAGTATGATTTTCAAAAGAAAGAAGATATTGTTTTAGGTTCTTGGAGTGTACTAGCATCCGGGGAAGATGGTGTAATTATTACATATGGTGATTTTGTAAGTAGAGCACAAAATATTTGTGAAAAACTTTCTAAAGATAATATAAATCTTACAATTATTAATGCTAGATTTTTAAAGCCTATTGATGAAAAAATGCTTACTAAAATACTAAAATATTATAAAAAAGTATTTATTTATGAAGAGAGTATGGAAGGTTGTAGTTTAGATAGTGTAGTTCTTTCATTTGCAAGTAAAATAAATAGTAAGAATGATTTTTATATATACAATATTCCTAATAAATTTATGTTTACTGCCACAAGGGAGGAACTTATACAATTAAATAATTTAGATGAAGAATCTATTTATAATAAAATAAAAAATGAATATAAAAAATAATAAATAAATTAAAACTATTGAAAATTTAATTGCAAGATAGTACAATAAAAAAATGAAAGGATCATTTATGGTTAATGCAATAAAAAGAGCAATAATAGTTATTTTGGGCGTAATATTACAATTTGGATTTCATATATTAATTCAATTATATTTTCATAACAATATAACTATTATAGGTATTATTTATGATATATTAAGTATACTTATTGTTTTGAAACTTTTAAAGGATAGTACAAGCTTATCTAATGATTTACCTTGGATTATGCTTATATTAGTATTTCCAATTTTTGGAACTATCTTACTTTTAACTCTAGGTGGTAGTTATGCTAAAAATAAATTACTTAAAAACATTTATAATACAGAAAATGAGTATCAAAAATACTTAAAACAAGATAATGATATTACTAAACAAATAAATGATAATTATTTAGATAACCTAAAATATTTAAATAATTATGCACGATTTCCTGCCTCAACAAATAATGATGTTAAATATTATAATTTTGGGCAAGATTTTTATCCATCTCTATTAAAAGAATTAAAAAGTGCAGAAAAATTTATATTTATGGAATATTTTATTATTAATAATGGTATTATGCTTGAAAGTATTTTAGATATATTAAAGGAAAAAGCTTCTTTAGGAGTAGATGTTAGAATAATTTATGATGATATGGGTAGTATTGCTATGCTTTCAACAAATTATCCTAAACAATTATCAACTTATGGTATTAAATGTATTTCCTTTAATAAGGTTAGCCCATTTAAGGGTATATTTATGAATAATAGAGATCATAGAAAAATGACAATAATTGATGGAAAAGTTGCTTTTTCTGGCGGTGTAAATATAAGTGATGAATATATAAATATTAATAGTAAACTAGGAGTATGGAAAGATAATGGAATTAAAATAGAGGGTGATGCCGTATTTAATTTTACAGTAATGTTTTGTAGTTTATGGAATGCAAATATAAAAGAGGACGAAGATTTATTAAAATTTAAATATGACTTTTCTAATAAAAAATGTAATAATGGTTATGTATTACCTTATGGAATATCCCCTATATATAAACCATTTGTTGCGGAAGATGTTTATATAAATATTATTAATAGCGCTAAAAAATATGTTTATATCATGACACCTTATTTAATAATTGATACAGATATGCAAAATACTTTAGTAAGAGCAGCTAAAAGAGGTGTTGATGTTAAAATTATTGTACCAGGTGTTCCTGATAAAAAAATAGTTTATACTCAAACTAGTTCATTTTTTCCTTATTTAACAAAAAATGGAGTTAAAATATGTAAATATAATGATGGATTTGTTCATTCAAAAGTATTTGTTTCTGATGATACTAAAGCAGTAGTGGGAACTATAAATATGGATTATCGAAGTTTATATTTACATTTTGAGAATGCTATTTATATGGAAAATGTAAAAGAAATTAAAAATATTAAAAAAGATGTTTTAGATACATTAGATAATTGTACAATCTTAACTAATAAAAATGTAAAAGTAGGTTTTTTTAAAGGTATTTGGCAATCTATATTAAGACTTTTTGCTCCACTTTTCTAATTAATTAAAAAATAGCAAGTTAATTTGCTATTTTTTGTTTATAAGAAATTCACTTAATTTTTCTGGACTTTCTTTATAATCAACAATATCATTAATAAGTGATATAAGTTCAATATTTATATTTTTCTTTTTTAAAAGAAGCATAACAGTTTTTAATGTATAATAACCTTCGACAGTATGATTATTTAAAAAATCATTTATTTTATCTTTATCTTTAGTATTTCCAATTACATAACCAAATGAATAGTTACGACTTTTTGTACTCATACATGTCATTAGTAAATCACCAACTCCTGCAAAAGATAGTATAGTTTTAGGCTTTCCACCCATAAAGTAAATTAGATCTTTTATATCGTGAAGTGATTCATTAATTAAAAATGCTCTTGTACTTTCACAGTAGCCTAAACCTCCCAAAATACCCGAGGCAATAGCAAAGATATTTTTTACAGCACCGCATATTTGTACTCCAATTAAATCTTTTGAAATTCTAAGTTTTACTGTGTCACAAGATAATGCTTTAATTACTAAATTTTGACTTTTTCGATTAGTACCTGCAATTGCTAAAGCAACAGGTTCTTTGGCAAGCATATCCACTGCAAAAGTTGGACCTGATATAACTGTAACATTTTTAGCATTTAATACAAACTTAATTACATTTGAAAGTAAATGACAAGTTTTTTCTTCGATACCTTTACTAGCAATACATATTACCATATCTTTTTCAAAGTAGGGAAGAATCATACTTGCTACTTCATTTGTATATTTTGATGCACATGTAAAAAATATTATTTTTGCACCATTCATTACATCCTCTATATTTGAGGTTACCTCTATATTATCTGAAAGTTCATAACTTGAATTTATACTTTTTAAATTATGAGTAGTTTGATACTCTTTTTCTTTATCTTTATTTTCAGTCCACATTACAACTTTATGACCATTACCTGCAAGTTTACTAGCAAGGGCAAGACCATAAGCTCCAGTTCCAAGCATTGCTATTTTCATTTTTTACCAGTCCTTTCATTATAGACTTTATTTAGTCCATTTTCTATATTATTTTCTTGGGGAATATAATATTTACTTCCTATATATTCTTTAGGCATATAATTTTGTTTAACATAATGATTTTTATAATTATGAGGATATAAATATGCACTTGAATTTGTTTTAATATTATCAGGTATTTTTGTAGCACCTTTTTCATTTAAATCACTAATTGCTTTATTTATTGCTAAATATGCACTATTACTTTTTGGAGACATTGCCATTTCTGTTACAATAGTTCCTAAAATGATATTACATTCAGGAAAACCAACTCTTTCAGCGGCATTAATAGCACTATCAAGTCTAGGTCCAATACCAGGATTCGCAAGGCCTATATCTTCATATGCAATTACTGATAGTCTTCGTTCAATTGAGTCTAAATCGCCTGCATAAAGTAATCTTGCAAGGTAGTGTAAAGAAGCATCAATATCACTTCCTCTAATACTTTTTTGAAGTGCACTTAATGCATCATAATGTCCATCATCACTTTCATCAATAAAAACATTTGCTTTAGGAATAATTTCCTTTATTTTATCTACGGTAATATCTTTTTTAAAGGCATAATATGCTACTTCCAAAATATTGTAAGCACATCTAACATCTCCACCACTTGCACCTGCAATATACATTAGTGCATCATCAGAAATATCAATATCAGGAAGATATGATAGGGCTTTTTCTAATCCTTTTTTAATATCTTCTTTAGAAAGGGCTTTAAGTTCAAAAATTGTACATCTACTTCTTATTGCAGGATTTACCTTTATAAATGGATTTGAGGTAGTAAGACCAATTAAAATAACTGTACCACTTTCAAGATAAGGAAGAAGTATATCTTGTTTATCTTTATTCATTCGATGGATTTCATCAATGATTATTATTTTTTCACCAGAAAGTCTTGCATCATTAATTGCTCTTAAAAAATCATCTTTATTATTTTGAGTTGCATTTAAAAACTCATATGGCATATCCATTTCATTTGCAATTACTTTTGCAAGGGTTGTTTTGCCAATTCCTGGTGTTCCATATAAAATAAGAGAGAACATTTTTTTATTTTCAATTAAATTTCTAAGTACTTTGCCTTTACCTATTAAATGCTCTTGTCCAAGAACATCATCAAGAGTTTTAGGTCTAATACTATTTGCTAATATATTCATAAGTCATCATATCTATTATATCATCATATACTTAATTTGACTATTTATTTATTTTGTGTTATCATAGGTTTCACGAAAAAAGGGGGAGAATAAACATGAAAAACTTAGATTTAAGAGAAAAATATTATTATAATTTAAAAAATGCACTTATTTATCCACTTAAAAATAGTGATGGAATGCTAAATCTTGCCTCAATGCAAAGAGTATTTATAAAGGACAGTGTTTTAATCCTTGTAAAAGGGGATAATAAAATTAGTGTGATGAATAGTGAAACTAGCGAATTTGAGTATTATATCTTTAATGATGAAGACTCAATTGTTAAATATGTAACAACAACGTTTGCAAATGGACAAATTTTAATTACTTTTTCTTTAGTAAATGAAGATTTAATAATTAAATCTGGTGGTGCAATCATGGAAATAAATGATATTGAAACTATAAACCAAATTGAAAAAGTTATCGCTAATAATTTAATTAATACTATTATTAATATTCAAAAAACTGGTTATGCAAATATTTTAAGTGTTACTTCAGTAGACAATGCTATTACACAAGAAAATACTTTACTCGAAGATTTAAAATATAAGAAAATTGATGTTCTTAATAAATTAAGTAGTGATTTAGCAAGAAAAAGAAGGATTTAATTATGGAAATTTTTGGAGTACCAGATTGCAATTTATCTAAAATTGATTATCGTATAGGAATTGAATTTTTTTCTGCTTTAGAGGAGTGTTTCCAAAGATATCCTCTTTTAAAAAATGTTATAAATTGTATTGGAGATTATCAATATGTACTTGAAAAAAGAAATATTATGGCAATGCAAGCTTTTAATCAAAAAAAAGTTCATTATGATTTAAAAGCTTTATATAAAACATCATCATTTTGTGCTTCATATCTTACAACTGAAGGTACAAAATATTATGAAAAATTAAACAATTTAATGTATTATAATAGGTTACTTTTTTCTGGTATATGTATAAATGAAAAAGATTCATATGATGATCTAAGATATATGCTTAGACAGTATAAAAATAAAAATATGACTTATTGTACAAATATTAAATCTTGTGTTTATCATGAAGTTGGACATATTTTATCGAGAATGCTTGGTATTGAAAAAAGTGTTGTTACATTAGCAAAAATAAATGAACTTATGGAAATTGATGAAGATTATCCAAAATATACAATGACCTCAGTTAGTGAGTTTGTAGCAGACTGTTTTGCTAAATATATGCTTGATCAAAACTATAATGAAGCAGTAAATACAATTGGTACAACTATTGATTTATCGTTATTTTGAAAAAGTCTGTAAAGATTTTTATAGCCAGGATTTATATAAAGAAAGAGTATTAAAAATAGAAAGGTAGTATATGGAAAATCTAATTGAACTTAAAAAAATAGCTAAAGAAATGTATCAGTTATATATATTACTTATTAATTTTATTGAAAAAAATGATAAGAAAAATATATTTGAATTATCAAAAAAAATAAATGAGTATAAGTCTAAAGAAGAAGAAATACTTGCTACATTAGATGAAAAAACTATAGAGAATCTATATAATTATGCCTTAGATAATATCGAAGAAAATAACTCAGCTTATCTTGATAAATTATATTTTTTCATAATTAATTATTATAATACAAATTATTTTTATGAAGAAGAAGATAATGTAGTTTATGCAAGGGCAAATGCGTATGCATATTCATATAAAAAAATATTTAATGTTTTATTAAATGATACTTTAGACCTAAAAAAAGTTGATAGTAAATTTTTTGAAAATATGAAGAAAAAGCTTTATCCATGTTTTTTTGCAGATGTTATGTTATGTCCAGAGTTAGAGAAATTATTACTTTCTGCAAATTTTGATTTAAATAATGTTGTTTATACAGATTGTAATGAAGAAAACATAAAAAATGAAACAATGAATTTAATATTATATGCTGAGGGTTTAAATGATATAGTTTTTGATGAAGATAATACTTTGAAAACTTTAAAAAGAAAGTATTTGTTTGAATATTTAGTTAATAATTTAGATTATGAAGATTTTTTAGATATAAAAGATTATTTATATTCATTAAAGAAATGTAATTTTACGATTTCTGAATTTAAAAAAGTTATAGAGGAAAGAGGCAAGGCCTATGGAAGATAAAAATATCAGTCAATATGTTTTAAATGCACTAAATGAACTAAAACAAATAGCAAAAGAAAAATATGAATTGTATATACTCTTTATTAATTCATATGAACAAAGCGATAAGAAAAGTATATATGATATTTCTTTAAAACTTTTGGATTGCATCTCTAAAAAAGATAGTGTCTTTGCAACTTTAGATAAAGATTCATTTAAAGAATTGTATGACTTTATTGATGAAAGTGAAGAAGACGTTATTTCTCAACCAAGTTATATCAGTTTTTTATATGAGGACATAATTGAGTATTATGAAAGTATTTATTATGATGGAGAAGAGCTAGATGAAGATGATTATGAGGAAACTTTAGAGTATGAAGATGATGATGAAGAAGATTTAATTGATGATTATGATCCATCATATATAATGGCAAATTATCTTGCTTATGCTTATAAAAATGTATTTGATATTTTGTTAAGTGATAGTTTAAATTTAAAAGAAGTTAATAAAACTTTTTTTGATAATATGAAGCAAGAACTTGCTAAAACATTTTTTGTGGATATTTCCAATATCCCAGAATTTGAAATTTTACTACTTAAAGCAAATTTGAATTTTGAAAATGTTGAATATTATCCTTTTACAAGTGAGCAAATCAAAGATATGTCAATGTATACAATTGATCTTACTAATAATTATGTTATGAGTGCTAGAAATACTTTAGAGATTTTAAAAGATAAATTTTTATTTGAATACCTAGTTAATAATTTAGATTATGAGGATTTTTTAGAGATAAAAGATTATTTATATTTATTAAAGAAAAACAATTTTACGATTTCTGAATTTAAAAAAGTTATAAATGAAAAAGGTATGAGTTATGGTAGATAATATATTTGATTTTACAGGTATTGATACTAAAATTGCGGATGAAGTATATGAGGCTTTTAACGAAGTTTTTAAAAAATTTCCAAATTTAAAGAATAGAATCAATTATGTTGGTTCAATTGAAAATGCTTTTGATGATATTAATAAAATATATAAACTTTATTATAATGAAAATTTATCATATTCTTCTTTATACAAGTTGAAACTTTATTTTAAAATTCTTGCATTTGCTAATGAAGTACCTAATAAAAATATTTTAAATCCATACGTAAATGGTGAATTAAGTTATGAGGAAAGACTTATATATGGTAAATCGTATTTTGAATCTATATCAGTTAATGAATTATTTTCATACTCAAAACTTTATCAAAAAATTTATACTGGAAAATCAAAAAATATTTTTAATGCTTATAATATAAAAGGTGTTGTTTTTCATGAAGTTGGTCATATACTTTCAAATCTTTTATTTTTGTCTTATAACGAGCATTTTATGACTAATGTAGACCTTTTGATGAAAAAAAGATTTCAAAATTATTCATGTTACTCACTTAAAAATCCTGAGGAGTTTATTGCTGAACAATTTACTTTGTATATGCTAGGTGAGTATACAGTTGCCTCAATATATATAGGTAATTATATAACTAATCTATATAAAAAGTACGAAAATACTAAAGTTTTTGAATATGATGATAAATATATGACTTTAATTAGAAAAAATGTAGTATAATTTACTATATTTTTTTATTGATTTCATTTAATTTTTCTTCGATTATTTTAATTGCCTTTAAAAGATAGTCTATTTCATATTGCTGATTTAAATTACTTTTGTCATTTGAATAAGGGCTTCCTCCCATTTTAGCTTTTCTAGAATTTATATTAATATTATGTCCTTCGATTCTTTGCTCTATTAGTTGTTGTTGAGCAGCAAATGTCAAAAGATATTGACCAAATAAAATTATCCAGTTACCTATAGAATTGAGTTCATAATCATCAAAATCTCCGACAACAATAGCACCCGCAATTGCGGCTACCATTGAAAATAAATTTGGATCATAGTTTGGAGGAAAATTTCTAATCATTATATTAAAATTTTATGTTAAATAATGGAAATTAGGCTATTTAACTTGTTAATTTAAACTTTTTACATATTTTATTATAGAAAGGATGGGTTTTAAATGTATCCATATAAAAAAATATATCCAACATATATTAGTTCTGATAGACAATTTTTTGTACCATTTTTACTCGGTGGCCTTGCCGGAGGAGCAGCCGTGGGACTTACTAGACCTAGACCAATTATAAATGCAGCACCAAATATGGGATTTAATCCATATTATCCATCAGGAAATTATTCATATTCATACTATATGCCTAAGTATCCTTATTAACTAAAGAAAAGATAAGACCGATAAAGATAAAGTAAAAAAGTAGGCTACTACCACCATAAGAAAGAAAAGGAAGAGTTATACCAATAATTGGAAAAGTGCCAAGGTTCATAGAAACATTAATTGCAATATTAATAAAAAACATAATGATAAAGCTAATTATTAAGTAATTAGTTTTTTTATCATTAGAACTTTTAATAAGTTTACATAGATTAAAAATAATATTTAGATATAAAAGTAAAATAATATATAAACTAATAAAACCGAAATTACCAATGGTAAAATCTAATATAAAATCAGTTATACCTTCGGGTAAATAAAGAAGTATTTTATTAAAACCATTTCTTATAAAAGGTGTACTATAAATATTTGTAAGTGCCATATCCATTTGATAACTTTCTTTATAGTTTAATATTCTTTTTATACGATAGTTTTTATTACCAAAGATATTTTGAATTAACAAAGGATTTTTTATTAAATAAATTCCTAATATAAAACTAAAAAGTAAAGTTATACCTAAAAAAACTTTATATTTATAATTTATATTTTTAGTAAATAATATTGTTATAAAAATTATAATATAAAATATTACTCCTCCAGTATCAGGTTCTAAAAATACTAGTAATGATGGTATAAAAGTAATAATAATTAATTTTAAAATATTTTTACTATTTTTTTCTTTGATAAGAGATACTTTAATTAAAAATAGGGTAAGGGTAAGTTTCATAAATTCACTTGGTTGAATAGATATACTTCCTACTTTAAGCCAGCCTTTAGATCCATTTATTTCTTTACCAATTATTAAGGTTAATATAAGTAAAACGATATTAATAATATATAAAATAAAACTTATATTGAATATTTTTTTAGTATTAATTTTAGTTATAAAAAAGAAAGTTATAAATCCTAAAAAATACCAAATAATATCTTTGATATAGTAATAAGTATATAAACTATTTAGGTACTTTGCATTATAAATATTTATTACACTTATAATCATTAATAAAAATATAGATATTAAAATATTTCTTTTTATATGTTTCATACTATTATTATTGTCTAAATTTAAAAAAATATCATATATTATAGTGGGTGATTTAAATGGATAATTTACCAAGTGTATCGGCGTTTGAGATAAAGAAAAAGTTAAATAATTCACAAGATCGTTTTTATGGCAAGATGTCTATTCCAGGGGCAAGTTCAAATGAAAGCATAGTTAGTAAAATAAATAAAATATTTTCATCAAAGGACTTTGTTTATAAATCAAGATGTCGAGTTTATTTTGAAAGTGATGTTAAAGAATGCACTATTGTAGGTAAAACAAGTACATATTTATTAACCTTAAAGGGTGAAAAACTACCAATTAAGGATATTAAAAATATTGAGAAAGTATAAAAAAATATATTAGACAATTTCACTAATATATTTTTTTAAAGTTTTGGCATCTTTACCAAATATTATTTTTAATTGATTATCAATTTCAACGATGCCTTGAGCACCAAGTTTTTGAATACCTTCCTTATCTACAAGTTTAGTATCCTTTAAAATGACTTTAAATCTACTCATATTTACTTCAGCATTTATTATGTTGTCTTTTCCGCCAAGATAAGTGATAAGTTTATTTGCTTCGATATTAAAGTTTTTCTTTCTAAGTTTTAAAACCACTAAAACGATAAGGGTAATAATTATTGCTATAATAGCATATTGTACATAAATATTATTTAACATATTTCCTCCAATAACAATTTTATCAAAATAACTTTATTATGTAAATCACATTTTTTGTTTTTTCACATAAATTATAATGAAAGTAAAAGAGAGGGTGATTATTTATGAATTGCACAAATAAAAACGGAAACTGCATAAATGAAATACTATCAGTTATATTAGTTCTTCAGGAAAATGCTTGTCCAGAGAACTGTTTAGATACATGTGATAGACCTATGCTAGGTGGTGGAGCAAATTGCCTTATTTGTAATACAAGACCAGTAATGCTTTATACATGCTGTGCAAATGGGCAACCTTGGTCAATGCCAATAGCTAAAGAAGCAACAGCTTGCGCTGCAGGAACTACAAGTGATACTTGCTCAACTGTATTTAGAGTAGAGAAAATCGAGGGCAATTGTTGTACTTTCAGAGTTTTAGTAACTAATCCAGATGAAACATCACTAAATCCTTATGTTTCTACGAATTCATTTTTCACAATGGATTGTAGCTGTCTATGTTGTATTAGATGTTTAACTGATTGTTATGTAGATTGCGTTTGCTAAACTTTTAAGGCCCACAAGGGCTTTTTTATTTTTGAATAAAAAGATAATGATAGTATGCTGACACTATAAAGATTATATGATATTCTTTTTGTGGAAGGAGATGATTAAATGAGCTCTATAACTAGCAGTCTTAATGTCAATGTTAATGCTGAAACTAAAAAGGAAGCGAGTAAAGTTTTAGATGAACTTGGTTTAAATATGACTACCGCAATTAATATCTATTTAAAGCAAATTGTGAAACATAATGGAATTCCTTTTGAAGTTAAGAATAGAGTACCTAATCATAAACTTAAAAAAGCTTTAAAAGAGACTGACAAAATTATTAAAGGAAAAGTTAATTCGAAAGCATATAGCAGTGCTGAAGATTTGATGAAAGATATACTTGATAATTGATTATGAAATACTAGTTTATTTAGAAAGTTCTAAAAATGACTTTTTATTTTTATCACAAAAGTAGTCAACAAAATACCACAAATCTGGTCAACAAAATGCCACAAATTTAGTCAATAAGATTTACAAAATGTATAAAATATGGTATATTTATACTATCTAAGGAGAAAAATTATGGAATATGTTAAAAGAATTATTGATGATGAAATAAGTGAACAACTAAAGGTATGTGGTGCAGTACAAATTCGTGGTCCAAAATGGTGTGGGAAAACTACAAGTGCCAAACAACAGGCCAAAAGTGTTTTAGAAATGCAAAACCCCGATTTACAGAGTAATTATATTGAACTTGCTAATACTAAACCTTCATTACTGTTGCAGGGTGATAAACCAAGATTGATTGATGAATGGCAAGTTGCTCCCGTTCTTTGGAATGCAGTAAGGTATTCAGTTGATAGTAGTGGACTATTTGGTGAATATATTTTGACTGGGTCAGCAACACCAAAGGACTTTTCTAATCTTCATAGTGGTGTAGGTAGATTTGCAAATATAGATATGAAACCGATGAGTTTATATGAGTCAGGCGATTCTAATGGTAAAATATCTTTACAAGAACTTATGAATGGTAATAAAAATATAGATGGAATAAAAACTGATTTAACCTATGAAAAAATTGCTTATGTATTATGTCGCGGTGGTTGGCCTAATTCAATAAAATTACCGGAAAATTTAGCTTTAAAAACGCCTAAAAATTATATAGATTTACTTTGTGACAGTGACATTTCAAATATAGATAAAGTTAAAAGAGATCCAATTTTAGCTCGAAATATTTTAAAATGTTATGCAAGACAAGATTCAACAATAGATTCTGATCAGGCATTATATGATGATATAAAATCAAATGCCTTTGATATATCTGAAACAACAATAAAATCTTATATTAACATATTTAAAAGATTATATATTATTGAGGAAATTGAAGCGTGGAATCCAAATATTCGTAGTAAAACTGCTATTAGAACATCTCCAAAAAAGTCTTTTGTTGATCCTTCTTTAGCCGTTGCTGCCTTAGGATGTTCTACAAGTGAACTTATGCTTGATATAAATACATTTGGTCTTTTATTTGAAAACCTTGTTAATAGAGATTTAAGTATTTATGCCAGAAAGTATGGTGGACATCTTCAACATTATCGTGACAGATACGGCCTAGAGTGCGACAATGTAATTCATTATGATGATGGTTCTTATGCTCTTGTAGAGGTTAAGTTAAGTGGAAATCGAATTGATGAAGCAGAAAAACATTTACTTGAGTTAAATAAACTTATAAATGAAAGTAGTGAAATGAAAATTAAACCAAAACTTTTGATGGTTATTACAGGCACAGATATGGCTTATGTAACACCAAATGGTGTATTAGTTGTTCCTATAGGTACTTTAAAAGATTAATATTAAAGTTTATATGAATGTATAAGCTTTTTTATTTTACAAAAAAACTTAAGCAAAATACTTAAGTTTAGTCTGGATCATAATATGCAAATGATGTTACTTCATCTTCAGAGGGTTTATTTTCAAATTCAATTTTTTGTGTTTTCGAAGAATATTTTCCTGATGCATCTGTTATTGTATATTTAATCCAGTATTGGTCAATACCCCTTAATACATCAACTTCATGGTATACAATATGAGTTATTTTATAATCATCTTTATCATCCCAAGTCTCTAAATGATTATAATTAATATCATTAATACTTACTACTTTATAAACATTTTCCTTAAATTTAATAATTGGTGTAGCAATATCTTCGGGATTATTCCAATCTTTTAAATATGTTCCGGATGTATTATTTGCAATCCATCCACGTTTACCTTCGGGAAGCTGTACGTAATACCAATATAGGTTTGGATCATTTAAACTATATTTTATTACTTTATAAATTCCACCTTTTTTAACTTGCCCAAGAATGTTTGAATATCTATCTGCTTGATCTCTAATATTAATATAATCAGTAAGAATTTCTACATGCCATCCTTTTTTAGCTTCCTCAATTCTTCTTTCCTCAACTTTAGCTGCACGATATTTTTTTACTCCAATAAATCCTCCGACTACAAGTCCAATACAAAGTAATGTTATAAAAAATTTTTTCACACTTTCACTTCCTTAAAAATATCTTATCATATTTTATTATTTATTGCTACTTTAAAAATTATGTTTACATAGATTATTGTATAATTATCTTTGCTGTGGTAGAATATACCTTACCAAAAGGGGGATATATGGATAAATTATATTTGGACTTTGATGAACGAGGTCTTCTTACAATGTATATTGAAGGTAACCTAGATAAATTTAAAAGTACTTTAAAATTTAATAATAATAAATATATTTTTGGAGTTGAAAAAAGGTTAATCAAAGATAAAAACTTAATAGATAAATTAAAGTATGAACACGTTTCTTTAATACCTAAAGTAGATATAATTAACACTAAAAAGAATAAAAAAACAGAACCAACTAATGAAGAAAAATATGAAGTTCATGACTTACCTGATGACATTATTTTTGATGGAAAAGACTTTTATAGTTTAGTTCCTTTAGAGTGGAGAGATAATGGTAAATATTTTACTTGTCTTAATACATCTTACACAAGAAGTACTGTTATAAGTTTGTTAAAGAAAAGATTTTTTGATATTTCTTTAATGAATGAATATTTAAATGATACGATTTTACCTAAAATTTTTGACGTGAAAGATGTAGATAGAATAAATTCATATGAAGCAATATACAAAATTTTTAATGAAACCCTTGATGAAATTGAACTTCCTAATTACAAAAGACAAATTGACATTAGCTATAAAAGTGGAAAAATAGTTTTAGAAAAGCCAAAGACTTTAATAAAAATAGATATTCCTGAAAATGTAAAAGTGATAAATTGCCCATCTAAAAAATTGCCTGCTAAAGAAAATATTTTATATGATATTTATTTTCCAAGTACAGTTGAAAATTTGCAAAGTATAATGACTGTTTATAATGGTCAGATCAATTCAATTATTTTTGATAAAAACTTTAATGGAAAAATGAAACTGCGTTCATTAATTACAAATAAACCAATTAATTTTTTACAAATACCATGTAATATAGAATTAATGAAAAGTATTATTAATATTGGATATTCAGAATTTGTATACGTATTTGATAAAAATAGCAAATTAACATTGATTTATAAAAACGAAAAAGAACTTTTGGACTTTTTACATTATTTTATATTGTTAGATAAAAAGTTGGACAGCAAAAAAAGTAGAAAGTTTATATTTGATGAATCATTTGATAAATATATTCCAGGTATAGAATTTAAGTTTGATAATGAAATTTGGGAATACCCTTTATATGAATTTAAAAAAAAGGCATCATTATCCGATATTGATATTACTTTATATGGTTTTGAGCTTTCCCATGGAGTACAAAATAAAATAAAAAGAATGCTTAAAAATGATAATGTGCATTTTGTAATTGAAAAGTTAGAGGAAACTAAAAATCAAGACCAAACCGAAGAAAAGCAAGAAACAAATAAAACAACTTTAATTGCCGATGACATAATCGAAGAAATATTATCTATAGATTACTTTGGACTTGATAAAAGAGATGTAAAAAATAAAGTTAATGAAATACTAATTAAATATAATGAAGATTTAGCAAATTTAAAGGGCGGTTTATCACTTCAAAATGAGGAAGGACTTTATACAAATCTTTTAATAAAACTTAATGAATTAAAGGATAGTCTTTATCAAAAATTTGAAAAAAATCTTGTGGTTTATGATATGCTTGATGAAGTTAATAATTTATTAAGTATTTTAAATAATGAAGAAATAGTTATAAATACCTCTTTAGAAAATGATTTTTATTCACTATCAAAAAATATACTTCCGTTTGTCGAAGAAAAAATAACTGATGATTTAAGAAATTATTTAGAAAATGAAAAACATAAATTAGAAAATTATCTTCTTACTGGTGAAAATCGACCTTATGAAGATATGGATAAATTCATTTTAAGTATTAGAACATATTTAAATATAACTTTATTAAGTATAAGAAATTATTTAAATAAGGAAGAAATCCTTGATGTAATTAGAGATTATACAAATATGCAAATGAAAATTAATTATAAAGAACCAATTAAAAACTATTTATCTATTGTTTTGTTAGAAATAGATAAAATTAAAAACGAAATATTTGATATTAATCCAACAAATCTTGAAGTACATAACATTATTGATAAAATTAATATTGATTATAGCAATATGGAAAGTAATGAAATTATTAAATATGTTGATAGTATTTTAATGGAGATTTATGGATTATATTATAAGATTAAATTTAATAATATAAGTAAATTGAAGAAAGAAAGTTACAAAATGAGGTTATTAAAATGAGTAGAGAATTAGAAAATAGTGTTAAAAGAGCAAAAAATATGCTTGAATATTATAATGAAAAACTTATTAAGGATGAAACAAAATTAAAAAGTGCAAAGTCCTCAAAGATATTTTCATTAATAGAAACTATAATACTTTTTATTATTAATTCGATGTTTTTTATATTAGTAACATATGCTTTAGCTACGGGAAATATTTTACCAGGTTTAATATCTATATCCATATATACTGGTACATTAGATAAATTAGTAAAGGATTCAAAAGAATATAAAAAAATAAAAGAAGACTATTTAAACCTTAAACAAAATGTTATTCAAGATAGTAGTTATATTAAAACTTATGAAGAAGAGCTTAAAAAAGCGTTATCTAAATTAAATGAGTTACAAAATGAAAGCGTTTTAGAAAGTAATTTTACTTTAAATAGCGAAGAGAACTTATCTAAACCTTTAGTAAGAAAAAGAATATTAAAATAATAAAGGAGCATTATGGAAGAAAAAGCTGTTAATAATGGAGTATACTTAACATTTATTTCAGAACCTGAAATACAAATGCCTAATAAATTAAATGTTTTTAGAGAAAAAGGAATAGGCGCATCTCAAACAAATTTCACTGAATATTTATATGGAGAAAATAATTCGTATTTAACTACTTATGAAAGTCTAAATAAAAAGCAAAACACAAGCGATAGTATAAGAAATTATAATATTAAAAATTATTATGGCATTAGACCAGTTTTAAAAACTGATGGTTTAATGAGTGAACTTATAAGGAAAAATGCAACGTTAATTAGTAATGATGAAGTAGCTTTAGGAAGTTATCCTACAAAAATAGTTACTGATGATACTCTTATTAAATCATTAAAAAAACTCGGGTTTAATGATAAAGTATATAACGTTCCAATTGCAGAGGATATTACATCATGCCAAACTGTTACATTTAATGATGAAGATTATATTTATATAAAGGGTAAAGATATATTTGTTAAAATTAATCCGCTTGTTTGGTACTATGATGAAGCATCAAACTCTTTAATTTCTAAAGATGTTATTTGTGCATTTTACACAAGTATTGGAATTAATGATTTTCAAAAATATGGTTATAATTTTTTAAATGAGTACTTAATTAGAGATATTTTTAAAAATAATGTAATAAGTTTAACTAAACCTGTTAATTTAATAGTGGAAAAAGACTCAAGTGAAATGTATTTACCATACGATTATGATATTGATATAGATAGTGAAGGAAAACTATATTCACACGATGAAAATGAATATAATATAAATATCGATGAAAAAATAGACTTAACTAGTTTTAATGCTTTAGAATACACTTTTAAAAATAGTTATAAACATAATCCTATTTTTAATATAACTATTAAAGGCAATAATAAAATAGCTTATTCTCATGCACTTGATTTTGTTTCACTTGGAATAAATGCTAGAATTTCTAACATAGTTATTGATGTTAATAATTTAGTGGTTAATCATCCAGTTATTTGTGCTGGCAGTTATATAGATAATGCAAATATAAGATGTGATCTAAATCAATTTGCTACACTATATTTATCTGGTGATGTTATAGGTCATAATATATTAAAGGGTTCTAATTTAACTATCAATTATACATCAGAAACAGAAGTATATGCTTTTCTTATTGATATAAAAAAATTAGTTAATGTGCTTAAAAAGAATGCTTTAAAAGATAAACAAATTTATTTTGATTATAAAAAAGTAGTATATGAATGTGTTTCTTTGAAAGAGGAAGATTATAATTTTTATGATAATAATTTATTTAAACAGATAGGACTTGCAACTCTTACTTTAAATGGTCCTGAAATAAATAAAGAAAAAGTTGAAAAGATAATTGGAAATGATGAAAATATTTTTTATACTTTTGAGGATAAAACTTTAAAAGAAATACCTAATGATTCATCACTTTCTAAAGAAGCAACCCATATTTTAGATTTAGCTAAAGAAATAATGAGTATTGATTACATTGGAATTAATAAAGATAGTGTTCGTGAAAAAGTAGATGAAATAATTGATGAATACAATAACCTTTATTCCAAAGAAACAAAAGGTTTATCATTATCCACGAATAGTGTTCTTTATACAAATACAGTTATTAAATTAGAAAACTTAAGAGATACTTTATACCACAATTTTGAAAAAAATGTTGATTATTATGATATATTAGATTTAATTTCTAGTTTGATTGAAAAACTTAATGATGAAGAAGTAGAATTAAATTATGAAATTCTAAATGATATTAACACATTAAATATTATTTTAAAATTTAGTGAAGATAATCAAACTAAAATAGAAATTATTACTTATTTAGAAAGTGAAAGAAAGTCTATAACTGATTATTTATGTAATAAGAAAGAAATTGATTATAAAAATATTAATGAATTTGTTAAAAAGTTTAGATTGTTTTTAGTACCTATACTTGCAAAAGAAAGTGGTAATGTATCAAAAATAGATGTTATAGAGCAAATTAAAAATTATGCTTTAAATGAAATGAATAATAAATCTTTAGAAAATAAAAATAATTATATAAGGGTTATATTAACTGAAATAAATAAAGTTAAAGAAGATATTCTTAAACTTGATAGTAGTTATACTTTCGAAGATATTAACTATTCATCCTTTAATACAGGTAAAGAAATTATTGATTATTTAGATAGTTTATTTATAAAGTATTATGGAATATATTTAAGACTTTATGATGAAAAACAAAAACAAAATGTTTATAAGAAAAATTTAATTCCTAAAATATATTAAGTAGTTGCTTGCAAAGTTACTACTTTTTTAATATAATTATTATAGTAAAGGGTGTAAGATATGGGTAGAGTATATATGACATTTTTAAGCAAAATAGATGTGCAGACTCCTTCGATGTTAAATATTTTAAGAAAAAAGGGACTTATTGCAACTCCAACTGATTTTGTTAAGTATTTATATGGTAATTATTCATATTTAATTGCTAGTGAGCCTTTATATAAAAAACAATTTTTAACTACTTTTGATAAATCGTATCCAGATGGTATTAAAAACTATTTTGGAATAAGGCCACTTATTGATACAAATAATATGCAAAGTTTCATAGAAAAAAATGCTACCTTTATTAATGGTAATGAAATTAAATTAGGAAGTTATCCAACAACTATAATTAGAGATGATATGTTAATTTTAAAATTAAGTAATGCATATAAAGAAAATAAGTTTAATAATAAAAAGTATCATATACCAATAGGAGATAAAATAATAGAGTGTGATTCATTTACTTTAGATGGTGAAGATTATGTTTATATTAAAGAAAATGGTTTATATGTTAAAGTAACGCCACTTAATTGGTTTAATGATGAAGTATCGCATAGTTTAGTTTGCAAAGACATTATTGCAGGTTTTTCGATAAAATTATCTCATCAAGCATTTGAAAAATATGGTTACAACTTTTTAAATGAATATTTATTAAGGGATGTACTTCAAGATAAAATAATTAGAATTACTGAACCAGTTGATTTAGTTAATCAAAAGTATTTAGATGAACTGCAGCAAATTTATTTTCCCTTTAAATCTGACTTTGAGGTAAGTAATGAAGGAAAACTTTATTTTCACGATGAGAGGGAATATAATATTAACATCGATGACGAAAGCGTGAGAAAAATCGGTGAGTTTGCTCTTGAAAATTTAGATGCTTATGTTCATAGAACTAATCCTGTGTTTAATATTAATATAAAAGGTAAAAAGAAAATCGTTGGCCTTCAGGCTTTTGATTTTTCCTCTTTAGGTTTAAATGCTAAAGTTAAAAGCCTTAATATTGATGTAGATGAACTTCGTGTAGCGGATCCGTTTATATGTGTTAATAGTCAAATTGAAAATGTATCAATGCATTGCGACTTTACTCTTTTTACAAGACTTTATTTTTGTGGCAAATATTTGGCTCGTAACTATTTAAAAGGTTCTAATTTAACTATTAAATACAAAAATGAAAAAGAACTTATAATCTTTTTTAAAGATGTGCAAAGGTTTATTAATTTGCTAGCTAAATCAGATGAGAGAAATAAAATTGACTTTACTTATAAACATTCATTTTATGAGTGCCATTCTCTTGCAGAATATAACTACAATTTTAATGCACAAACATTATTTTCTAAAATTGGTTTAGGTAGCATTAAGTTAGTTGGCCCTAGTATAAACAAAGATAGAATTACAAATATTTTAGGAGAAATCCCTAATATTAAATATATTTTTACCGATACTCTTGAAGAAGAGACTAAAGAAAAAGATAAAGAGGAAAAACCAAAACTTTCAAAAGAAGCTGAACATATACTTGATCTTTCTAGAGAAATATTAAGTATTGAATATATAGGACTTGATAAGGATAGTGTTAAAACAAAAGTCAAAGATATTGTTGATGAATATAATAATGGTTTATCAAAGAAAAATGAGGGGCTTTCACTAACAACTAATAATGGAGTATACACAGATGCAGTTATTAAGTTAGAAAAGTTAAGAGATACACTATACCATAATTTTGAAAAAAATCTTAATTATTATGATATTTTAGATTTAATAGAAAACATGATTAAAATGCTAAATAATGATGAAGTTAATATAGATTATGAAATTTTAAAAGACTTAGAAACTTTAAATACTATTTTAAAATACAGTAAAGATGAACAAACTAAAGAAGAAATTATTACTTATTTGGAAAATGAAAGACAATTTATTACTGCTTATTTATCTGGTAAGGCAGAAATTGAATATAAAAATATAGATGAATTTGTTAAAAAGTTTAGATTATTTTTAGTACCAATACTTGCAAGAGTAAGTGGTGATGTATCAAAAATTGATGTGATGGAGCAAATAAAAGATTATGCTTTAGAGGAAATGAACAATAAAACTTCGGAAAATACAAATAGTTATATAAAGATTATCTTAAGTGAAATAGATATAACGAAGCATCTTATTTTAGAACTTGATAGTAATTATACATTCGAAGAATTAGATTATTCATCATTTAAAACAGGGAAAGAAATTATTGATTATTTAGATAAAAAATATATGGAATATTATAAAATATATTTAAATCTTATGGAAAATAAAGTTAATGAAGAAAATTATGAGAATAGTAAAGTTCATTTAAATATTTAAGTGGTTGCTTGCAAAGTAACTACTTTTTTAATATAATTATTATGGAAAAGGGTGTAAGATATGGATAAAGTATATATGACATTTTTAAGTAAAATAGATGTGCAGACTCCTTCGATGCTAAATATTTTAAGAAAAAAGGGAACTAATGCAACTTCAACTGATTTTGTTAAATATTTATATGATAATTATTCATATTTAATTGCTAGTGAGCCTTTATATAAAAAACAATTTTTAACTACTTTTGATAAATCGTATCCAGATGGTATTAAAAACTATTTTGGAATAAGGCCAGTTATTGATACAAATAATATGGAAAATTTCATAGAAAAAAATGCTATCTCAATTAAAGAAAATGAAATTAAATTAGGTAGTTACCCAACAAGTGTAATTAAAGATGAAGCATTAATTCAAAAATTAAGTAATGCATATAAAGAAAATAAGTTAAATGATAAAAAGTATCATATACCAATAGGAGATGAAATAATAGAGTGTAATTCAATTACTTTAGATGGCGAAGATTATGTTTATATTAAAGAAAATGGTTTATATGTTAAAGTAACGCCACTTAATTGGTTTTATGATGAAGTGTCGCACAGTTTAGTTTGCAAAGACATAATTGTAGGTTTTTCTATAGAAATGAATGATAGATCTTTTGAAAAATATGGTTACAACTTTTTAAATGAATATTTATTAAGGGATGTCCTTCAAGATAAAATAACTAGATTAACAGAACCAGTAGATTTAGTTAATCAAAAGTATTTAGATGAATTACAACGAATTTATTTTCCTTTTGATTCAAATTTTGAGGTAAGTAATGATGGAAAACTTTATTTTCATGATGAGAGGGAATACAATATTAACATCGATGAAAGTATAAAAAGAATAGCTACAAATATGTTAAGTGAATTAACTGAAAATAGTTTTATAACTAATCCAGTATTCAATATTAATATAAAGGGAGACGAAAAAATAGTTTTTGCTGATGCATTTAATTTTTCCTCTTTAGGTGTTAATGCTAAAATTAAAAATTTGAATATTGATGGTAATAATTTTAAAGTTCTTGATAGATTTTTATTTGTTGGTAGTCCGATTGAAAATGTATCTATGCAATGTGATTTGGATATTTTTACAAGCCTTTATTTATGTGGCAAATATTTAGCTCGAAATTGTTTAAAAGGTTCTAATTTAACTATTAATTATCAAAATGAAAGAGAACTTATAGCTTTTTTGAATGATATACAAAGATTTATAAACTTATTTGCTAAAGCTGTTGAAAAGAGAAATGGAATAGATTTTACATATAAACATGTTCTTTATAAGCCTTATTTTTTTGAACAAAAAGATTATGATATTAATGCCCAAACATTATTTTCTAAAATGGGATTAAAGAGTATTAATCTAGTTGGACCAAGTATAAATAAAGAAAAAATTACAAAGATTTTGGGAGATGCTAACATCAAATATAGTTTTACTGATATTAAGGAAGATAATACTAAACTGCCTGAGGACTCTAAAAATAATGAGGCAAAACCAAAACTTTCTAAAGAAGCTGAGCATATTTTAGATCTTGCTAGAGAAATATTAAGTATTGACTATATAGGTCTTGATAAAGAAAGCGTTCGTAAAAATGTTGATACAATTGTTATTGAATATAATAATGGACTTTGTAAAAAAGAAACTGGTTTATCTTTATCTACAAATAATGGAGTATATACAAGTGCTGTTATTAAACTAGAAAATTTAAGAGATACTTTATATCATAATTTTGAAAAAAATATGGATTATTATGATATATTAGATTTAATTTCTAATATGATTAAAAAACTTAATGGTGAAGAAGTTAAAATAGATTATGAAATTTTAAATGATTTAGATACCTTAAATACTATATTAAAGTATAGTAAAGATGAGCAAACTAAAGAAGAAATTATTACTTATTTAGAAAATGAAAAAAAATCTATTATTGATTATTTATCTAATAAAAGTGATATTGGCTATAAAAATATAAATGAATTCATTAAAAAAATTAGATTGTTCTTAGTACCAATTCTTACAAAAGTATCTGGTAATGTATCTAAAATAGATGTAATAGAGCAAATAAAAGATTATGCTTTATCTGAAATGAATAATAAAATAGAAAAGAATTCTAATGGTTATATAAAATTGATTTTAAGTGAAATAGACAAAATTAAAAAAGATATTTTATCACTTGATAGTAACTATACTTTTGAAGATCTAGATTACTTTTCATTTAAAAATGGTAAAGAAATAATTGATTATTTAAATCAAAAATATATAGAGTATTATAGAGTGTATTTAGATCTTATGGAAAATAAGGTTAATGAAGAAAATTATGAAAATAGTAAAGTACCTTTAAGTTATTAGGACTTTTTGTCAAAAAACAATGTATTTTATAAGATACTAAATATTTTTTCCAGAGGGTGATTGATATGATATATTTTATTTCTGATACACATTTTTGTCATAGTAATATTATTAAATATTGTGATAGACCTTTTAAAGATGCTAAAGAAATGAATGAAACTATAATTAATAATTGAAATAATATAGTAACTAATGAAGATATAGTTTATCATTTAGGGGATTTTTGTTTATCAACTGATGATGAAATTAAAAATATATTTAATAGATTGATTGGGACCATTATATTAATTCATGGTAATCATGATAGAAAATCATTTAAATTTTATGAGAAAATAGGCTTTAAAGTACTAACTAATGCACCAATTATTTTAGAAAAGTATAAATTAATGCTATCACATGTACCACTTCCAGATTCAAAGATAAAAGAGGGATATATTAATTTACATGGACATATTCATAATAAAAGCATTAGTGAAGATTATAGTGATGAAAAACATATTAATTTAAGTGTTGACGTAACTGGATATAAACCAGTTAGTATTGATGAAAATGAAGATTATATAAAAAAGAAAATTGAATATAAATAAAATTAACACCTATAGTTGTTGAAGAAAAGCATATAGTGAATATGAATATACGAAAATAACAAAAAATGAGAGATTTTATACTCTTTCTATAAACACAAAAAATTGGAACCACAGGAAACTTTAAGAGTCGCCCGTTAACGGTTCCAACTTCTATAGAAAATATATCACAATCTGATAATAAAATCAACCTATTTAATTTTATCCTGATTTTTTTGATTTATTTTGCTTATAATGTATATTTACATATTATAGTATATATAAGCTTTCTAAAGAAATAGTTAAGTTTGATGCAAAAGATAAATTATATGAGGATGATGTTGATTCATTATGGGTATTTGTATATGATAATGGAAAGTATTATACATATTATGTAGCAGATGAAATAAAAAAAATTATAAAAGATAAATTGAAAATATAGTTATATGATTATATAAAAATAAATATATTTAAGTAGGTGATGATATGTTTTATAAACTAATTCATACACGTATTAGATATATTTTTTTATTTGTATTTATAGTTCTTTTATGTGTAATAATAAAAGTATTTTATATTGAGGTAATAAGCTATAATAAACTTAAAAATTTATCAGATGATTTATATTCAAGAAATCTTCCTATTAAAGCTGATAGGGGTAAAATAGTAGATAGAAATGGTTTAGTTCTTGCAGATAATATTACAACAACTTCACTAGTATTAGTACCAAGACAAATTAAAGATAAAGAAAAAGTAGCTAAAGATTTATCTGATATTTTGGGTACTTCTTATGAAGATATGCTTGCTCACGTAAGTAAGAAAACCTCAATTGAAAGAGTACATCCCGAGGGAAGAAGACTTTCTTATGAAACCTCAGATAAAATAAATGCTTTAAATTATGATGGAGTATATCTTTTAAAGGAAAGTAAAAGGTATTATCCATATAAAGAACTTTTATCTCATACCTTAGGTTATGTTGGTATAGATAATCAAGGTTTAAGTGGGCTTGAACTTATTTATGATGAATATTTAAAAGGTGAAGATGGCTCTATTAAATATTTTTCGGATGGTAAAGGAAATCGTCTTGAAATGGCTCAGGTTTATGAAAATCCCACTGATGGGATAACTATAGGCTTAACTATTGATTTAAATTTGCAAAAAGCAGTTGAGGGTGCCCTTGATGAAATAGTTTCTAAATATACTCCAGAACATGCTTTAATACTTGCAATGGATCCCCAAAGTGGAGAAATACTTGCTATGGGTTCAAGACCAGGATTTGATCCAAATAATTATAAAGAATATGATACTGAAACGATTAATAGAAATCTTCCTATTTGGATGACTTATGAACCAGGTTCAACTTTTAAAATAATTACACTTGCCTCTTCGATTGAGGAAAAAACTATTGATTTATTCAAAGATACTTTTACTGATAGTGGTTCAATTAATGTTGAGGGTGCAACACTACACTGTTGGAAACATGGGGGTCATGGAACGCAAACTTATCTTGAGGTAGTGGAAAATTCTTGCAACCCGGGATTTGTATCAATGGGTCAAAAACTTGGTACACAAAAACTTATGAGTTATATAAAAAGTTTTGGTTTTGGTAAAAAAACAGGAATAGATTTAAATGGTGAAAGTAATGGAATACTTTTTAATATAAATAAAATGGGCCCAGTGGAAACTGCAACAACAGCATTTGGACAAGGAATAAGTGTGACTCCGTTGCAGCAAATAACCGCAGTTAGTGCAGTCGTAAATGGAGGAAATTTATATAAACCTTACATAGTTAAAAGTTTAATGAATGAAAGTGGTGCACTTCTTGATTATAATGAAAAAGTTTTAGTAAAAAAAGTTATTAGTAAGGATACTTCCTCACTTGTTAGATTTACTTTAGAAAGTGTTGTTGCTAATGGTACAGGAAGAAATGCATATATTGAAAATTATCGTGTTGGTGGTAAAACAGGTACTGCTCAAAAAGTTGTTGATGGAAAATATTCATCCTCAAGTTATATTTTATCTTTTGTTGGTTTTATGCCTGCGGATAATCCTAAAATTGTTATATATGTTGCAATTGATGGAGCCAAAAATGTAACTCAATATGGTGGTACTGCCTCTGCTCCAGTTGCTAAAAGTATTCTTACAAGTGCAATAGATATTTTAGGTATAAAGCCCTCAAAAGAGGGAATGCCTAAAGAATATAATTATTTAGATAAGAAATATACATATGTTCCAGATGTTACGGGAAAAAGCCTTGAGGAGGCTAAAAAAACATTAAAAGGTTTTAAAATAGAACTTTCTGGTAATGGTGAAAAAGTGTTTTATCAATCACCTGAAGTAGGCACTTATGTGGAGGAGGGTTCAACTGTAATGTTAATGCTTAAATAACTTCCGCTTGAATTTTAAAATATTTTTAAGACTCTTTTAAAAAGCCTAAAAGTATTGTATACTAATTATAGTAAGATAGGTGATATTGATGAGACAAACAAAAGGAATAGTTACTGAGGTATTTATGCCAAATGAATATAGAGAAGAGTTACTTCTTGATACATTAGATAATAATGTAATCGGCTTTAAAGTAAATACTAGTGATGGAGAAAGAGTAATAATTGAAGAAATTGATGAATTTAATAGTCAAATAATGAAGGATGACTTAGTTTTGATTACTGAGCAAACTATTGATGGTCATTATTTTATAGATATAGAACTTACTGAGGATGAAAATGAAATATGATGTAATAGGATTATATGAACATAATGAAATAAGTTATGATAAAGTAAAAGAGGCTTTTAAAACTAGCGATGTTGTGGGAATAGTTCAAGCAACAGGTACTGGTAAAAGTTATAATGCTTTACAGATTTGTTATGATAATCAGGACAAAAAAATAATATATGTTGTGCCATCTTTAGGAATTATTGAACATATTAAATCAATAATCGAAGAAAATCCTAACTTATCATTAGATAAAGATTTTAAAAATGTTGAATTTAGAACCTATCAAAGTTTTTTAAACCTTTCAAAAAAAGAAATGGAAAGCATACCTTGTGATTTAATAATAGATGATGAATTTCATCATCTTGGAGCACCTGTATGGGGTCAAAGAGTTAAAACATTTATAGAACTTCATCCAGGTGTTAAAGTATTTGGAATGACTGCTTATACTGTAAGAGATCGTGGAACAATATATGAAAGAGATATGGCTAATCCTGATACTGATGAATTGTTTTCAAATAAAATAGTTAGTAAATATGATTTATGTGATGCAATGGTTGATAAGGTATTACCAAAACCAATATATAAATGTGCTTATATAGGGTTAGAAAAAATGTTAAATGAATTCGAAGACAAAGTAAAAGAAAGTAGCAAAGAAATAAATGAACTACTTGAAAGTGCTAGAAAGAAAGTCCACGAAGCACCAAGTATTAAAGATTTAGTAATAAAATCAATTAAGAAAAATGGTAAATATATTTATTTTTGTCCGCCATATTCAGAAAAAGGTGCAAATGATATTGAAAGTATAAAAAAGGAAGCCTTAGAATGGTTTAAATCTATTCTTCCCGAAGAAGATATTGTATTTTATACCTCGACAAGTGATATGGGAACATTTGGAAAGCAAAATAGAAAAGCTTTTTACAATGATTTAGATTTAGAGGGTAAAGATGCCAAAGGAAAACTTCGTGTAATGTTTGCTATAAATCAATATAATGAAGGAATACATGCTCCCAATGTAGATGGAGTAATAATGGGAAGAACAACTACATCAGATATAGTATTTTTTGAGCAGTTAGGAAGAGCATTGTCCGTAAAAGGAAATACTTTCGAAGAATATAATCATTTAATAAATTTAAGTTATGAACAGTTACTCCAATTGTGTAAAGATAAAGATATTCCAGTAAAAGAAGATGCTACTAAAGAAGATATGATAGAAAGTTTACTTGCACCAGTGGTAATCGATTTAGTGGGAAACTATGAATATATAAAAGAACTTGAAAATAATTTAAAAAATAGAGTTAAGGAAATTCAAAGTAAAGGCCCAGGTAATGAAAGAGTTATTAAATTAAAAAATCCTACATTTGATATTGAAGTTGAAAATAAAAACTTATATGAAATGTTAGAAAATTTAAGAGAAAGATTAACACTTTCTTGGAATGATATGTATGAATATGCAAAAAAATATTACGAACATTATGGAAATCTCGATGTACAGTATAAATTTAAAACCAATGATGGCTTCACTAAAAATGATGATGGTAAAATAAATCTTGGAGTGTGGATTACTAATCAAAGACATAAACTTACTCCAGAAAGTGAAAAAGGAAAATTATTATTGCAAATAGGAATGAGTTTTGAAAATAAAAAAAGTACTTTTTCTTGGGAAGAAATGTATGAGTATGCAAAAAAATATTATGAGCATTATAAAAATCTTGAAGTTCCTCATAGGTTCAAAACCGATGATGGTTTTTCACCAAATGAATATGGAAAAATAAATCTCGGAGTTTGGATTCAAAATCAAAGATATAAAATTTCTGTAGATAGTGAAAAAGGGAAGTTACTTTCTCAAATAGGAATGCGTTTTGAACGAAAAAATATTTCTTGGGAAGAAATGTATGAATATGCAAAAAAATATTATGAACATTATAAAGATCTTGAGGTGCCTATCAAATTTAAAACAAACGATGGTTTTACTAGAGATGACAATGGCAAAATAAACTTAGGAGCTTGGCTTCAAAATCAGAAATATATTATTTCCCCGGATAGTGAAAGAGAAAAGTTACTAATGCAAATAGGAATGCACTTTGAGCGAAAAAATATTTCTTGGGAAGAAATGTATGAATATGCAAAGAAATATTATGAACATTATAAAGATCTTGAAGTACCTGCTAAATTTAAAACAACTAATGGATTTACTAAAGATGACAATGGTAAAATTAATTTAGGAATATGGATCTTGTCTCAAAGACATAATCTTTCTCCGGACAGTGAAAAAGGAAAGTTATTATCACAAATAGGAATGAGTTTTGAAAATAAAAAAAGTACTCTTTCCTGGGAAGAAATGTATGAATATGCAAAGAAATATTATGAACATTATGGAAACCTTGAGGTATCTGCCAAATTTAAAACGAATGATGGTTTTACTAGAGATGACAATGGTAATATTAATTTAGGTGCTTGGATTTCATATCAAAGAAAAAGCGTTTCTCCAGAAAGTGAAAAGGGAAAACTACTATCACAAATAGGAATGCGTTTTGAAACAAAGAAAAATGTTTCTTGGGAAGAAATGTATGAGTATGCAAAGAAATATTATGAACATTATGCAAACCTTGAGGTACCTAACAAATTCAAAACCAATGATGGTTATACCTTTGATGAGAAAGGTGAAATAAATCTTGGAAATTGGATTATTGCACAAAGGCATAATATTTCTCCGGACAGTGAAAAAGGCAAACTACTTTCACAAATAGGACTGCGTTTTACAAATTTAAGAAGTCTAATTTCATGGGAAGAAATGTATGAGCAAGCTAAAAAATATCAAAAATATTATGGCAATCTTGAAGTACCTAAAAAATTTAGAACTGATGATATTTATACTTATGATAAAAATGGTAAAATTAAATTGGGATTATGGGTAGATAGAATGCGTAAAACAATTGATCTCCAAAGTGAAAAAGGCAAGCTACTTACGCAAATTGGTATGAGATTTACTGAAGAAGTTCCGGATGAAGTTTGGTTAAATATGTATTCTTATGCAAAAAGGTATTATGATACATGGGGATATTTAGCAAATATGAACTGCGAATTTAAAACCAATGATGGCGTTAATTACGATAAGTATGGCAAAATTAATTTGGGATTATGGGTAGATGAACAAAAAAATCTTATTGTTCCGGAAAGTAAACGAGGTAGAATGCTTGCCCAACTTGGTATGGATTTTCCTAAAAAGAAAATGACCTGGTTTACAATGTATGAACTTGCAAAAAAATATTATGAATACTACGATAATCTTAGAATTCCTATAACTTTTAAAACTAACGATGGAATTAATTATGATAAAAATGGTAAATTTGACTTAGGACTGTGGTTATTTCGCCAATTTGAAAACAATGACCCGACTAGTGAACAAGGTATTTTACTTTCAAATATTGGAATGATATGGAACAATGATATAAGACTTTTACAACTTCATATAGCGTGTGATGCTCACAAAATAAACTTTGAAAAGTATAAAGATGAGCTTTTCAAAATTCCAATTTTCTTGTTATGTGCCAAAATGGATTTTTTATACTTTAATTCTATTCCGATTATAGATAGTGAAGGCAATCTTAATGAAATATTTAATTTAAATAGTACTGAAATTTATGAAAAATATAATATTACAATTAAACAGTTACTTTCTAAATATAAGTCTACTTTAAACTTTTGCAGTTATATTCTTAAAAAACGATTAAGTGAGAGTGAAAAAAATAAAAAAGTTTTATAATATTTAAAAATGTAAAGATAATTCTTTGCATTTTTTATTTGCTTTTAGTATTTTAAAGAATAGTTCTATTTACTTTTGAAATTCATAAAATTTAATGAGGAAAAATATGATTTTAACTAAGACTATTTTATGTTTAATATTAGGTTTTTTATCTTCATTAGTATTAGGCTTTTTTGTAGTACCATTTTTTAAGAAATGTCATATGTATCAAAGTATATCAAAAACTATTTCTAAAAGACATCTTTTAAAAGAGGGGACTCCCACGATGGGGGGAGTTATTTTCATAATTAGTACTTTATTTATAATTATTTTTTTATTTTTAAATAAGAATATTTATTTTAATTTAAATTTATTTATAATCTTATGCGTATTTATTTTGTATGCATTTCTTGGATTTATTGATGATCTTCTTAAAATAAGATTTCATAATAATAAAGGACTATCAATAATTTTAAAGTTTTTTATTCAAGTTATTATTGGAATATTTTTCTTTGTTTTATTTTTAATATCTGGAAATAATACAGTTCTTAATTTTTATTTATTTTCAATTGATTTAAAATATTTATATGGTCTTTTAATTCTATTTATGCTTGTTGGTGGTTCTAATGCAGTTAATATAACAGATGGTCTTGACGGTCTTGCTGCCGGATTATGCACGATATCATTTATTTCTTATGGAATTATTGCCTTTAATAGTCCATTTATTTTGGGTTATGAAGAAATAGGTATTTTTTGTTTTACTTTGGCAGGAGCTTTAATAGGATTTTTGTTTTTTAATTTTTATCCTGCCAAAATATTTATGGGTGATTTAGGTTCCCTTTCTTTAGGTGCCACTCTTGCATCGGTATCTATTTTGCTTAAATGTGAACTTTCCCTTGTTATAATTGGTTTAGTTTTTATTATTGAAACGCTTTCAAGTTTTATTCAAATTATTTCGATAAGATATTTTAATAAAAAAATATTTTTAAAAAGTCCACTTCATCATCATTTTGAGATGCTAGGTTTTAAAGAAACAGATATTATAAAACTATTTTATTTAGTATCTTTAGTATGCTCTTTAATAACTCTTATTTATATATTAGTTCATTAATAATAATTTAATAAATTTTTTTACTTGCATAAATGTATATTGTAGTGATATATTATAAATAGGTGAACGTGAAGGAAGTTCACGTTACCTAATTGGTTAAACTAGATAACGCTATTCAAGAAAGCAAAGCTATAATAAACTCTTTAATGAGCTCATATAACTTTACTAAAACTTGAACGGCGTTTTCTATTTTATCTAGGTTGTAAACAAATCAGAAATAGTATGCATAAAAACTCGAATTTAATTATCTTATCTTTAGACATAAGCATCATCCTCCTTCCAGAATTTTTGATTTATTTCAAACCCCCTGAAAATTGGTGGCAACGCCAGTTTCTGCACGTTAGAGTAGTTATTATATATGAAAATAATTTAATAGCAAGCAATTCGGGCATTACATGTCAAAATAAGATATAAGTTAGTTTTTAAGTTATAAAATTAGCGTAGAAATATGTTAATTTTTTTACCTTAATTTAAAAATCCATGAAATCCATGCAATTCCAATATTTACCTTGTTCGTATTTTCCTATATTATATAGATTTAAGAAAAAATATCCTCGTATTTACGTTATTTTCAATATAATTAAACCATTTTTTTATATAATTTTCAAGTACTTTTTAACGAAAAATAGAACTATGTTTTTCTCAAATCTATATAATTTAAGAAACATATTCCTAGTATTTATGCAGGATGGAGTAGTTATGAATATAAAAATAAAAATTGGTTTGTTCGTATTTATTGTTATAGGGGTAGTAATATTAAATATTACTTATAAAAATAAAATTATTAAAACTAAAGGGCAAAGTAATTTAGCAATAATGATTAAGGGTGATTCTGGAGAATATGTAAGTTCCAATGAAATTCCAAAAGGTAATTATGTTTTAAATGAAGAAAAAACAATATGTGAAAATGGAGGAAAAGTAGTAAGTTATAATAACTCAACAGGACAAATAGGATTTTCTTTTTTAGGTTCAGATAGATGTTCACTATATTTTGATAAAATACTAGATACAGAAAAACCAGTTATTAAAAACTTAAATGTAAATGATAAAACAGTTACAGCAGTACTTACAGATAATATTGAATTATCTGGTTATGGAATAAGCTCTAGTAATACAATAGAACCAACAAATTGGACTTCGATAAATGGAACATCTTATAACTTAAGTACTACGATTACAACTGAAGGGATATATTATCTATGGGTAAAAGATAGCTCAGGAAATAAAATAGTATCCGATTCAATAGATTTGGAAAAGAAAGGATATCAAACAATACTTATAAATAATGGTGGTGGAGCAACAACAGTTGATGATGCAATAAATTATATAAAAGGAAAAGGTACGCCAAATTTTGCAAATACAGCAACAACAAATGAAGGAATGTATGCTGCTGAGGATGACTTAGGAACTTCTTACTATTTTAGGGGTGCAGTAAATAATAATTGGGTTAAATTTGGTAAAGACAGTTCTAATAATGATATGTATTGGAGAATAATAAGAATAAATGGTGATGGCAGTATAAGAATGATATACAGTGGAACAACTGCCCCAACAAGTAGTACGGCAATAGTAATGACTGGAGCTGATACACAAATTGGTATTAATGGCTATAATAACGATGCCAATAATCCATCACATGTTGGATATATGTATACGTTAGGTACACAACACGGCAGTAGTACATCAAGTACAATAAAAACAGCAATAGATAATTGGTATAAAACTACAACATTAGAAACCGATACTTCGAGTAAAAAATTAATAGCAAATCAAATATTCTGCAATGATCGAAGTGCAACAACAACAAGTAGTGGAAACCCTGGAGAAATAAGTGGAGGTATGTCAGGCAGCACGTATTATTATGCACCATTTATTAGACTAAATAATAATAAAGCACCAATATTAACTTGCAACATATCATATGATAAATTTACTTTGAAAACAAGTAGTTATGGAAACAAAATGTTGGATTATCCAGTAGGACTAATAAACGCTGATGAAGCATATATGGCTGGTGGTATAATTGGCGCATCGAACAGTTCATATTATTTATATACAAACCAAACTTATTGGACAATTTCACCATCACAATTTGTTAATGGTGGATTTATGAATTTTGTTATTATTTTAAGTGGTGGTTTGACATTATATCGTACACCTGATGCTAATTACGGGGTACGTCCTGTTATAAATATATCTCCCTCAGCCAAATTATTGGGAGATGGAACTTATAATAATGTTTACACAGTAAGTTAGAATATTACAAATAAATCTCTTGAATAAATATATAGATTAATGTTATATTATAAATAGGTGAACGTGAAGAAAGTTTGCGTTACCAATTTATTGCTAAAGTGAAAACGCTATCTATGTTAATAAAGCTAAAATAAACTCTTTTAAAAGTCTAAATAGTTTTATTAGAACATGGACGGCGTTTTCTATTGCATCAAAGTTGTAATAACAAATCAGAAATAGTATGAATAAAAACTCGAATTTAATTATCTTATCTTTAGACATAAGCATCATCCTCCTTCCAGAATTTTTGATTTATTTCAAACCCCCTGAAAATTGGTGACAACGCCAGTTTCTGCACGTTAGAGTAGTTATTATATATGAAAATATTGTATTAGAAAAAATAGATGATTTATCTAGATAACTTTACACTGATTTGACATTTTTGTGAAAATATGATAGAATGTTAGTAACTAAGGGGGGGATTAGTTATGAAAAATAATAAAATATTTAAGGGAGTATTAAGTATTTGTTTAGTGGCTAGTATAAGTGCTACTTCATATAGCATTAAGAAAAGTAATGAAGAGCAAAGTAATATATATGAACCAAATTATTTATATAGTGAAGAAACATTTGAAGTAAGTAAAGAATCTCGTGAAAAAATGATGACAATAGTTATGAATGAACCAAGTTATGGTTTAGAACCTGAACTTACTTATGATGATGCTTTAGAGTATTTCTGGGGTAGACCATTTCAACATTTAGAGTCAATATTAGAGAAATTTTATGAAGGTCAAAAAGTACCAGTATTTAAAAATAGTGATGAGGTTTCTGGCTATTTTAAATTAAATGGAATAGATAGTTATGCATACTCCATTGAAGATGACCTTATATGGCATTTAAATGGTGATGGTGAAATAGAAAGTATTCAAAATACTCATGAAGCGGTAAGTAATTATAATAAATATTGTTTATCTTTAAATAGAAAAAGATAATAAGGGGGGTTAGTTTAATGAAAAGTTCATCTGAAAGAAAAGAGCTTTTATATATAATATTATTTTTAACATGTTTTAGTTTAATTATGGAGTTTATTAAAAACTTTATATAGTAAAAATAGGGCGCTTGCTACTTGATTTAGTGTGCCTTTTTTTGTATAATAAAATTAGTTTGAAAAGAAAAGGGAAATAAATGGATCATTATTTTACAAATAATCAAAATTTAAAAAGTGAAATTAGGACACTTAGTTATAATTATAAAAACATAACTATTGATTTTTTTAGTGATAACGGAGTATTTAGCAAAAATCATTTAGATTATGGAAGTAGACTTTTAATAGAAACATTTTTAAAAAATGAATCTGATTATGAAAATATCCTAGACTTAGGTTGTGGTTATGGATTAATAGGAATATCACTTGCTAAGATAACTGGTAAAAATATAACTATGTGTGATGTTAACAAAAGAGCATTGCATTTGTGTGAAAAAAATATTGTTGCAAATAAAGTTAATGCTAAAGTAATTGAAAGTAATGTGTATGAAAATATTTTAGATAAATATGATGTAATTATTACAAATCCACCGATAAAAGCTGGTAAAAAAGTTATATTAGAGTTTCTTATTAATGCTAAAATACATCTAAATGATGGTGGAAGACTTTGGTTTGTAATGCGTAAGGACCAAGGTGCTAAATCTATACAAAAACTGTTAAATGAACATTACAATGTTGAAATAAAAGAAAAAGATAAAGGATTTTACATTTTTTGCTGTAAAATGTCTTGACAAAATGCTTTATTCTTTGCTAAAATTATTTAATGTTGACGTGTTTATTTTTAACATAAAAATAGTCCAAAAAAAATAAGATTATGGGGTGAGATCGTGGCTTATAAAAAACAAAAATTCGGAGACTATCGCGAAAGAATTAATTTCGCAAAATCAAGTAACACTCTTGAACTTGCAGACCTTTTGGAAATCCAAAAGAAAAGTTATCAAAATTTCATTGAAAATGGAATCAAAGAAGTATTTGAGGATCTTTTTCCAGTTGAAAGTTTTACTGGAAATATTTCACTTGAATTTACTGACTATTCTTTAGATGAACCAAGATATTCAATTAAGGAAGCAAAAGAGAGAATGGTTAACTATGCTGCACCACTTAAAGTGCAAGCAAGACTTTACCTTCATGAAACTGGTGAAGTAAAAGAACAAGAGATATTCTTAGGTGATTTACCACTTATGACAGATGCTGGTACATTTATCATAAATGGTGCAGAAAGAGTAATTGTATCTCAACTTGTTCGTTCTCCATCTATTTATTTCAAAAGAGAAATAGATAAAAATGGTAGAAGAATTGTTAGTGGAGAAATAATCCCTAATAAAGGTACATGGCTTGAATATGAAACAGATGCTAAAGGTGTAATCTATGTAAGAATTGATCGTACTAGAAAAGTAGCTGTTACAACATTCTTACGTGCACTTGGACTTTCCACTGATGAAGAAATCATTGAATTATTTGGTGATAATGAATTTGTAAAAAATACTTTAGAAAAAGATATTACAAATAATACTGATGAAGCACTACTTGAAATTTATGAAAAACTTCGTCCAGGAGAACCTGCAACTATTGATAGTGCTAAAAACCAATTAATCACTAGATTCTTTGATAGATTCCGTTATGATTTAGCAAAAGTAGGAAGATACAAATTTAACAAAAAAATGTTTATTTGTGAAAGAATACTTGGATGTACTTTAGCTGAAAACATTAAATTTAATGGTGAAGAAATTGCTAAAAAAGGTGATGTTATTACTAAAGATATTCTTGAAAAATTAAAAGTTGCTTTTGCTGGTGGATTAAATTTAAAAGAAGCTACAATTAATGAAGAACTTGATGATTTTAAAATGATTCAAACTTTAAAAGTTTATGATAAGATCGATGGCAAAAAAGTTCTTACTTTAATTGGAACTGATAGTAGTGTAACTGAAAAAAGACTTACTATTCCTGATGTTTATGCATCTCTATCATATTATATTGATTTACATTATAATATTGGTAATGAAGATGAAATCGATCATTTAGGAAATAGACGTGTAAGACAAGTTGGTGAGCTAGTTGAAAATCAATTCAGAGTTGGTATGGCCCGTATGGAAAGAGTTATTCGTGAAAGAATGACTACTCAAGAACTTGAAAATGTTACACCAAAAACATTAATTAATATTAGACCTGTAACTGCAGTATTAAAAGAGTTCTTTGGTTCATCACAACTTTCTAAGTTTATGGATCAAGTTAACCCAATTGCTGAACTTACAGATAAAAGAAGACTTTCTTCTTTAGGACCAGGAGGACTTTCAAGAGAAAGAGCTGGTATGGAAGTAAGAGATGTTAACTCATCTCACTATGGAAGAATATGTCCAATTGAATCACCAGAGGGACAAAATATAGGTCTTATTACATCACTTGCTGGTTATGCTAAAGTTAATGAATATGGATTTATTACAACTCCTTACCATAAAGTAAATAATGGCGTTGTTGATAAAGATATAATTTATATGACTGCAGATGAAGAAACTGATTATTATATTTCACAAGCAACTGTAAAACTTGATAAAGATAATAGAATTATTGATGATGAAGTTCTTGTACGTGTTAATGGTGATAACGTAATTGTTAAACGTGAAGAAGTTGATTATGTCGATGTTGCTCCAAGTCAAGTTGTTGCCGTAACTACAAGTTGTATTCCGTTCTTGGAATTCGATGATGCAAAAAGAACACTTATGGGTGCAAACATGCAAAGACAAGCAGTTCCACTTCTTACAAGTGAAGCTCCAATAGTTGGTACTGGTGTTGAATATATTGCTGCATCATCATCAGGAAGTTGTGTACTTTCTAAAACTGCTGGTGTAGTTGAATATGCTGATAGTAAAAAAATTGTTATAAATAATGGTAAATCAAGTGATACATATTATCTTTCAACTTTTGAAAGAAGTAATGCCTCAACTTGTGTAAACCATAGACCAATTGTTAAAGCAGGCGATAAAGTTCATGCTGGACAAGTTATTGCGGATGGTCCTTCTTGTGATAAAGGAGAACTTGCATTAGGTAAGAATATGACAGTTGCTTTCATGACATTTGAGGGTTATAACTATGAGGATGCCGTTATCTTAAATGAAAGACTTGTTAAAGATGATGCATATACTTCACTTCATATTTCTCACTATGATATTGAGTGTCGTGATACAAAACTTGGACCTGAAGAAATTACTCGTGATATACCAAATGTTTCTGAAGATGCTCGTAAAAATCTTGATGCTGATGGTATTGTAAGAATAGGTACAGAAGTTAGAGAAGGTGATATTCTTGTTGGTAAAGTAACTCCAAAAGGAATGCAAGAACTTACTTCTGAAGAAAAACTACTTCATGCAATCTTTGGTGAAAAAACAAGAGAAGTTAGAGATACTTCACTTAGAGTAGATCATGGTGCTGATGGTATTGTTCATGATGTACAAATTTATACAAAAGAAAACTCAGATGAACTTGCGGCTGGTGTTCAAAAAGTTATAAGAGTTTATATAGTTCAAAAGAGAAAAATTCAAGTTGGAGATAAAATGTCAGGAAGACATGGTAATAAAGGTGTTATTTCTTTAGTAGTACCTGAGGAAGATATGCCATTTATGCCAGATGGTCGTCCAGTAGACATTATGCTTAACCCACTTGGTGTTCCATCTCGTATGAACGTTGGTCAAATTCTAGAACTTCATTTAGGAATGGCTGGTAAGATTTTAGGTAGACATTATGCTACTCCAGTATTTGATTCTGCTACTTGGGAAGATGTATCTGAGCAAATGAAAGATGCTAAGATGAGTCCTGATGGTAAGATGACTTTATATGATGGACGTACAGGTGAACCATTTGACAATAAAATTGCTGTTGGTGTTATGTATATGATAAAACTTCATCATATGGTTGATGATAAACTTCATGCAAGAGCAACAGGACCTTATAGTGTTATTACTCAACAACCATTAGGTGGTAAAGCACAATTTGGTGGACAAAGATTTGGAGAAATGGAAGTTTGGGCACTTTATGCTTATGGTGCTGCTCATGTACTTCAAGAAATCTTAACTGTTAAAGCCGATGATATTGTAGGACGTGTTAAAGTATATGAAGCTTTAGTAAAAGGTAAACTCGTTAATCAAGCAGGTGTTCCAGAAAGCTTTAGAGTACTTGTTAAAGAATTCCAAGCATTATGCTTAGATGTACAAGTTCTTACAAATGATGATGAATTATTAGAATTTAAAGATATTGAAGAAAAAGATGATGAATCTAATGATAATTTAAGAATTGATGAAATTGATTTATCTACTGATGAAGAAGTACTTCCTGAAACAAGTAAACCATTTGATGAAGAGGAAGATGACTTTGATGATGAAGATGAAGAACCATCACTTGATGATTTGGAATTTCCAGATGATATAGATGATATGGAAGGGGAAGGTGAAGAATAATGATAGATGTTAGTAACTTTAAGGGAATTAAGGTTTCAATAGCATCCCCTGAAAAGATTCGTTCTTGGTCTTATGGCGAAGTTAAAAAACCTGAAACAATTAACTATCGTACATTAAAACCAGAAAGAGACGGATTATTCTGTGAAAAGATTTTCGGACCTACAAAAGATTTTGAATGTAGCTGTGGAAAATACAAAAGACTTAGATATAAAAATATTATATGTGATAGATGTGGTGTAGAGGTTACTCTTTCTAAAGTAAGAAGAGAAAGAATGGGACACATTGAACTTGCTGCACCATGTTCTCACATCTGGTTCTTTAAAGGCGTTCCATCTAAAATGGGTCTTGTACTAGATATGTCTCCAAGAGATTTGGAAGAAGTATTATATTTCGTAAGTTATGTAGTAATTGATCCAGGAACAGCTCCACTTGAACATAAACAAACTATTTCTGATAAAGAGTATAGAAATTTATATGAAAAATATGGTAATACATTCAAAGTTGGAATGGGTGCTGAAGCTATTAAGGAACTACTTAAACAAGTTGACCTTAAAAAAGAAATTGAAAAAGTTCATGAAGAACTTGAAAATACAACTGGGCAAAAAAGAGTACGTCTTGTTAAAAGACTTGATTGTTTAGATTCATTTATTGAATCTGGTAATAAGCCTGAATGGATGGTACTTGATGTTATTCCTGTTATACCTCCAGAGCTAAGACCTATGCTTCAACTAGATGGTGGTAGATTTGCTACATCTGATTTAAATGACCTTTATAGAAGAATTATTAATCGTAATAATCGTCTTAAAAAATTACTTGAACTTGGAGCTCCATCAATCATTGTTCAAAATGAAAAGAGAATGCTTCAAGAAGCTGTAGATTCACTACTTGATAATGGTAGACGTGGAAGAAGTGTAACAGCATCTTCTAATAGACCACTTAAGAGTTTATCTTCAATGCTTAAAGGAAAACAAGGTCGTTTTAGACAAAACTTACTTGGTAAGAGAGTTGATTATTCAGGACGTTCAGTTATCGTAGTTGGACCAAGCCTTAAAATGTATCAATGTGGTCTTCCAAAAGAAATGGCCCTTGAACTATTTAAACCACATGTTATTCATGGTTTAGTAGAAAGAGGACTTGCTCATAATATTAAAGGAGCTAAAAAATTAATTGAAACTAGAAATGAATGTGTTTGGGATATAGTCGAGGATGTTATTACTGAGCATCCTGTAATGCTTAACCGTGCACCAACTCTACATAGACTTGGTATTCAAGCATTTGAACCAATATTAATTGGTGGTAAAGCAATTAGACTACATCCACTTGTATGTGCTGCATTTAATGCTGACTTCGATGGTGACCAAATGGCTGTTCACGTACCACTTTCTGAGGAAGCAAAAGCTGAAGCAAGACTACTAATGCTTGGTGCTAACAATATTTTAAATCCAAAAGATGGAAAACCAATTGTTACACCTTCACAAGATATGGTACTTGGTAACTGTTATTTAACTATTGAAAAAGCTGGTGAAGAAGGCGAAGGTAGAGTATTCAAAGATGAAAATGAAGCATTAATGGCTTATGAGAGAAAAGAAATTACTTTACATACAAGAATTGCTATACCAGCAAGTTCATTTAAACATAAGTTATTTACTGATGAACAACAAGGTAAATATTTAGTTACTACAGTTGGAAAACTTAAATTTAATGAAATATTCCCAGATTCATTCCCTTATATGAATGAACCTTCAAAAGATAATATCGAAGGTATTACACCAATGAAATATTTCTTAGAACCTGGAACTAATATTCCACAGGCTATTAAAGAAATGCCTTTAGTATCACCTTTTGTAAAGGGAACATTAAAATCATTAATTGCTCAAGTATTTAAAAGATATCGTACTACTGAAACATCTATAATGCTTGATAAATTAAAAGATCAAGGATTTAAGTATTCAACTATAGCGGGTATTACAGTATCTTATGCTGATATCAAAACTACACATAAAAAAGAAGAATTTATTGCAGAGGCAAAAGCTGCTGTAGATAAAGTTAATAAACAATTTAAACGTGGTATTATTACTAAAGAAGAAAGACATGAAGCTGTAATTGCAATTTGGTCTAAATGTACTGAAAACGTTAAAAATGAATTTAAAGAAATGAGTGCTGGTGATTTTGATAACCCAATATTCATGATGATGAATTCAGGAGCACGTGGTGAGGTTACAAACTTTACCCAACTTGCAGGTCTTAAAGGCTTAATGGCAAAACCAAATGGTGATACAGTTGAAATTCCGATTACATCATCATTTATGGAAGGACTTTCAGTTCTAGAATTCTTCTTATCAACACATGGTTCAAGAAAAGGTGTTGCCGATACTGCTTTAAAAACTGCTGACTCTGGTTACTTAACAAGAAGACTTGTAGATGTTGCTCAAGATATTATTGTTAAAGAACATGATTGTGGTTCAATCCACGGTGTAGTTGTTAAAGACTTACTAAATGATAAAGATGGTTCAGTTATCGAACCTCTTGAAGAAAGAATTTTAGGAAGATTTGCCGCTAAAAAGATTATTGATCCAGAAACTAAGAAAGTATTATGTGAATCTGGTGAAATGATTACTGAAGCTGTTGTTCAAAAAGTTAAAAAGGCTGGTATTAAACAAGTTGAAATTCGTTCTTCACTTACTTGTAAAACTGAAAACGGTGTTTGTCAAAAATGTTATGGTAGAAACCTTGCTACAGGTAACTTAGTTGAAACTGGTGAAGCAGTAGGTATTATGTCTGCTCAATCAATTGGTGAACCTGGTACTCAGCTTACAATGAAAAACTTCCACAAAGGTGGAGTTGCCGGTGAAGATGATATTACACAAGGTCTTCCAAGAGTTGAAGAATTATTTGAGGCTAGAACTCCAAAATATAAAGCAACTATTTCTGAAATTACTGGTACTGTAACTAAAATTGAGGAAAACGGTGGTAAACATATTATTACAGTTGCAAACGATGCTGGTTCAAGAGAACATACAACACTTTATAATATGAAACTTAGAGTTAGTGTTGGTGATAAAGTAGAAGCAGGAGATAAACTTACTGAAGGTGTTATTGCACCTAAAGAATTACTTGCTGTTACTGACCCACTTACTGCTCAAGAATACATTCTAAAAGAAATTCAAAGTGTATATAAACTTCAAGGTGTTGATATTAACGATAAACATATTGAAATTATTGTTAAGAGAATGATTAATAAGATGAGAATCTTAGATCCAGGAGATACTAAATTTGTTGAGGGCTTATCTGTTTCACTTAAAACATTTAATGAAGGAAACAAACCAGTACTTCTTGCAGGTGGAGTTCCTGCTAAAGGACTTCCAATTATGCTTGGTATTACAAAATCCTCTCTTGAAACTGATTCATTCTTATCAGCAGCTTCATTCCAAGAGACTACAAGAGTACTTACAGATGCTGCTATTAAAGGTAAAGTTGACTACTTAAAAGGTTTAAAAGAAAACGTTATTATTGGTAAACTTATCCCAGCAGGTACTGGTGCTACTGAATATTCAAATATTGATATTGCTCTTGAAAAACAATTTATGGAAACTGATGCAACTGAAGCTTTAGAGGAAAACTTAATGGATGAAAAACCTGAAGTTATTGATGAAACTAAAGTTGAAGAAGTAAATTCTGAAAAAATAAACGAAGAGGAAACAAATTAGTTTCCTCTTTATAATTTTTGCAATAAATGTTATAATATAAAATGTAAACAAAGTAAAAAATTGAAATTTGTTGAAAGGATGGTATTTATGAAAAAAACAATTTTAACTATTTTAATTTGTGGGTTTATGGTTTTAGGAATAACAGGGTGTGGAGGAAAGAAAAAGTACGAATTATCAATTCCTAAAGAAGAAAATGTTGAGAGCATTTTATTTGAAAAAAATGATAATAAAAAAGAAATTACAGATACCGAAGAAATCAAAGATATTATTTATGTATTGAGTGGTAGTGGTAAAGGAAGAACTACAGATGAAGAAAGCATACAAGACTATCCAGTAAATGCAGAAGATATTATAAAAATTGAATTTGATTTGAAAGATGATAAGCAATCAACATTATTTGTTTACAAGAAAAATGGGAAAATGTATATTGAAATACCTTATAATGGAATTTATAGAATAAATGGCGATGAATATAATTCAATGGAAAAATATATTAGAAGTAATAATGAAAGTATTTTAATGACAATTAAGAACAATACATTAACTAATAGTGGATTAACCTTGCTTATGAAAAATAATACTGATCAAACATACTATTATGGACCACAATATTCGTTAGAAAAATACGAAAATGGCAAATATGTTTCATTAGAGCCAAAAGAAACTTTGACTTGGATTGCTATTTTATATAATATAAAAACAAATGAAGAAAAAGAAGAAACAATTGATTGGACTTATGGATACGATAAATTAAAGAGTGGTAAATATAGATTGGTAAGGTATTTTACCTCAGAAGAAAATCTTCCATACTCATCAAATGTCGCAGAAAAAATTTATATTGAATTTGATATAAATTAATCTCAAATTACAATTAATCGAGCAGATCATAAATTTATGGTCTGTTTTTTTATACAATAAATTAAGTAAAGGAGGAACGTTTATAAATAAAATTGGATATTTAATTAGACAAGATAGAATAAATAGAAAATTATCTTTAAAAACACTATCAAAATTATCAAATATTTTTATTTCTACCCTTAGTAGTATTGAAAATGATAAAACTAGAAATGTTAATAGAGTTTTTTTGTATAGAATATGTAATATATTAAAAATTGATTATGAATATATGACTAGGAAAAAAATAGGTACTAATACTATACCATTTACCTATTTAAAATCATTACTATTTATAGTATAATATTAATTACCTAAGGAGGGTTTATGGAATATACTGAAGATGAGTTAAAATATTATAAAGGTATGCTTGAATATGGACTTTTAATTAGACAAGATGAAATTAATCGTTATAATAAGCAAATTTATGAATGTATGCGAAATGGTCAATTTTTAATGATACCTTATATTAAAAGAAAAATTTATAATTGTGAGAGAGTCATTGATGAAATAAAAGATGCACTTTTAAATTATGAAAAAACTTATGGAAAGGGAAGATAATATGAATAATTTTACTGAGGAAGATAAACAAAAAATTAATTATTTAAAAAGAAAACTTTTAGAACTTTATGGAAGATGTGATAGTTCTACAGAAGTTGCTTGTAAAATAGCTATTGTACATGAATTATTTTTAAATATTTTTGAAAAAGAGGAAAAAGATACAAGATTTATTAATATGAAACTAAATTTAATTTATAATCTTGTAAGTGAATGTGAATATGAATTAAATCTTTATGAAGATAGTAAACTAAAAATGTAAACTATCTTTTTTTTTAAGTCAAAATCATATATAATATTTTATAGGTGATAATGATGGATAAAAAAATATATGAAAATATGCGTAAACATAATAAATATTTAAGTGAGTATGCTTGCACTGATGATAAAGTAATTAGATTTGAAAAAGAATCCGAGGATTTTAGACCAGGCTTTTTTAGAGATATAGATAGAATTATTTATTCACTATCTTATGTAAGATATATGGATAAAACTCAAGTTTTTACTGAAACTAAGAATGATCATATTCAAAAAAGAATGATTCATGTACAGTATGTATCTAAAATTGCAAGAACTATAGGAAGAGCGCTTAATTTAAATGAGGATTTAATCGAGGCGGCAGCCCTTGGCCATGATCTTGGACATACACCTTTTGGACATGTAGGTGAAAGAGTTTTAAATGAAATAAGTAAAGAAGTTGGCGAAGGATATTTTATGCATAATATAAATAGTGTTAGAAATCTTATGTTTGTCGAAAACTATGGTAAAGGTCAAAATATTAGCCTTCAGGTGCTTGATGGAATAATGTGTCATAATGGTGAACTCGTTTCAAATGAATATTATATTAAACCAAAAACTAAAGAAGATTTTTTAAAGGAATATTTTGAATCTTATAAATCTTTAGAGGTAGCCAAATATCTTCGACCCATGACCCTTGAGGGATGTATAGTAAGAATAAGTGATATAATTGCTTATTTAGGAAGAGATATCGAAGATGGTGTAAGAATGGGACTTGTATCTTTCGAAGAAATTCCCAAAGAAATAGTAAATGTTTTAGGTAAAACTAATAGAGAAATAATTAATACAATAATTACTGATATAATAACTGAAAGTGAAGGCAAAAGTTATATAAAAATGAGTGATGAAGTATTTACTGCAATCTCTAAATTAAAGGATTTTAACTATGAACATATTTATGGTAAAGCCTATACAGTTAAGGAAAAAGAACTTATAAATAATATGTTTAGAACAGTTTTCGATGGCTTTTTAAACGATTTAAAAACCAAGAATTATGATAGCCCAATATTTTATTCTTATTTAAATAATATGGATGAAAAATATTTAGAAAGTTCTAATGAAAGAATAGTACTTGATTATATATCTGGTATGACTGATGATTATTTTATATCATCTTATAAAAAAATTTGTTTAAATAAAAAAAATTAATACATAATAATTAAGAAGGAGAGTTATGGAATATAATACTATAGATAAAAATTCATATAAAATTCATACTTTAAAATACGATAGATTTAAAACTAGTGATATTGAGGTTGTATTTAGATTTAAAACTGATAAAGAAAGATTTCCTATTGTAAGTCTTTTGTGTGAGGTAATGGGAACTTGTAATAAACATTATAATTCACTTAGAAATTTAGCCCTTAAAAAAGAGGATTTATATAATATTTATTATAATACAGGTATAAGTAGAAAAGGATATGTTACCTCACTCACATTTAGAGTAAATTTTATTAATCCAGAATATATGAGTGAAAAAGATTATTTAGAAAATGTAATAAAATTTTTATTTGATATGATATTATTTCCTAATGTAAAAAATAATGAATTTGAAAAGGTTTCTTTTGAAAATGGTAAAAATGAACTTTACCTTGATATTGATAGCACAAAAGAAAATGCTGTGCAGCTTGCTTTTGATAATGCTTTTGACACTCTTGATAAAAATTCAATCTCTGCTTTATCAGTAACTGGTACTAAAGAGGAAGTTAAAGCTATAACTAGGGAAGCATTATATAAGGAATATTTATATATAATGCAAAATAGTATTGTTGATATCTTTGTAATGGGTAATTTAGATATGAATAGGGCAGTATCTTTAATCAAAGATAATTATCATAATAACAGAGTAAATTATATAAATTTTAATTATTATGTAAAAAATATTGAAAGAAAGAAACCAATAGTTAAAATGGATGAATCTACATTTAAACAATCATCTTTAGTAATGCTTTATAATATTAATGATATTACTGAGGAAGAAAGAAGAAGTGTATACCCAGTATTTAATTATATTATAGGCTCTGGGGGACTATCCTCAAAACTATATAAATATTTACGCGAAGAAAATGGTTTATGCTATAGAGTATCAAGTGTTTTAAATGTTTTTGATAATGTTTTTGAGGTAGATGTTTCACTTAGTAAAGAAAATATTGATAAAGCTGTTTCCTTAATAAAGAAAAGTGTAAGTGAAATGGTCAAAGGTAAGTTTACTGAAGAGGATGTAAATAATGCAAAAAATAATATAATAAATAATATTGAACTAAATTCAAATAGTCAATCAGGAATAAATAATAACTATATTTCTCAAAAATTTGTAAATGATTATACATTCGAAGAGAAAAAAGAGCATATAAAAAAGGTTACTAAAAGTGACATTATTACTTTTGCAAAAAAATTAAAATTAAATGTAATTTATGCTTTGTGTGAGGATCAAAATGGAAAAAATTAAAATAGAAAGAACTGACGAAATAGTTTATCATCATAAATTAGACTGTGGTCTTAATATTTATATTTGGGAGTGTAAAGAATCTAGTGATATTAATCTTACCTTAACAGTTAAATATGGTAGCGTTCATACTAACTTTGAGGTAAATAAAAAAGATATTAAAGTTCCAAATGGAATGGCTCATTTCTTAGAGCATATTAAATTTAATGAAGAGGATAATAAAACTGCACATGATTATTTTTATAAAATTGGTAGTTATGTAAATGCTTATACAACATTTGATCATACATGTTATGAAGTTACTACAAACGATAATTTAAAAGATAATTTAAATCATTTACTATATTTTGTTAATAATGATTATTTTACAAAAGAACTTGTAAGTAAAGAAAAACCTATTATTATTGAGGAAGCCAAAATGACTAAAAATAATCCCTTTAATGAAGGATATTTTGAACTTCTTAATAATATTTATAAATATGATAATCATAAGTATTTAATTACTGGTGATGAAGAAGATATAAAAAGTATTAGTATAGAGGATGCAAAAAATGTATTTGATGCTTTTTATCATCCAGAAAATATGTTTTTAGTTGTAACTGGTAATGTTAATCATTATGAAGTAATAAAACTTTGTGAGGACTTTTATGAAAGTTTTGATAAAAAATATTTAAATCCAAAGATAATTTCAATTAAAGAGCCTAAAAAAGTAAATATTCCATATTCAGTAATAAATACTAATGTTACAAAAGAAAACATTTATTATGGTTTAAAAATAGATAAAAAGAAATATAAAGATTATAGTAAACTAGAACTTAGTATATATATGAATATACTTCTTAGAAATAATTTTAGTGGTACATCAGAGTTTTATGAACATATTCGTAATAACCATTTAGTTGATGATTTTTCTTATACTTTTACCCAAAATGATGATTATGCTTTAATTCTTTTCGAAGCTGTTACATCTTATGCTAAAAAACTCATTGAACTTTTAAAAGAAAAACTTAATAATTTAGAAATTAATGAAAATGATTTTAATCGTAAGAAAAAAGTTTTTATTGCAAATGCAATAGTGGATTTTGAAAATGCTTATCAAGTTAATAATGAAATAAGATCTAGCATCTTAAAATATAATAAAATGCTTAATGATATACCATCATCAATAGAAAATTTGAAATTTGATAAATTTGCTAAAGTAAAAGATAATCTAGGTAATGAAACTGCATATGTTATTTTAAAACCAATAAAAAAAGAAGAGTGATCTTCTTTTTTTGATTATCTATTGTAGAACTCAACGATTAATTGTTCATTAATTTCTTGATTTAATTCACTTCTATCTGGAATTCTAACATATTTTCCAGTAAGTTTTTTAGAATCAAATTCTACATAAGCAGGAGTTTTAATTCCTAGTTCAATAGTTTCTCTAATACCAGCATGGTCTAAAGAATTTTCTTTAACTGAAATTACATCTCCAGGTTTACAAGTATATGATGGAATGTCAACTTTAACATCATTTACTAAAATGTGTCCATGGTTAACAATTTGTCTTGCAGATCTTCTTGTTCTAGCAAGTCCCATACGATAAACTAAATTATCAAGTCTTGATTCAAGTAATACTAGTAAGTTTTCACCAGCAATACCATGCATTTTAGATGCTCTATCAAATACTTTTCTAAATTGTTTTTCAGTAAGTCCATACATAACTCTTACTTTTTGTTTTTCTTGAAGTTGGATTCCATATTCACTTAATTTTCTTCTTTTGTCTTTACCATGTGCACCTGGTGCATAAGGTCTTTTTGCAAGTTCTTTACCAGTTTCAAGCGTAGAGAAACCATATCTTCTTGATTTTTTATATGTAGATCCTGTATATCTAGACATATCTATTTTCCTCCTTTCAAATATTACAAATAAAAAGATAGGTATTAATTTAGTATAGGGAGTTTACAATAATTTCATCTTAGGCAGAAGATTACTTTATTTTGAAGTAAACACATTATACAAATTAATATCACTGCCAATTTAAATTGCATATTTATTATAAGATTTATATACTTTAATGTCAAGTATTTCATAAAAAAACCTACATAAAGTAGGGGATTTTTATTAAGTGGCGTCCTCGGGGGGATTTGAACCTCTGACCTACCCCTTAGGAGGGGGTCGCTCTATCCAGCTGAGCTACGAGGACAAGATGCTATATTATAAAAACATATAGCAAATTAGAAATACGATTACAGCCGCTAAAACAGCAGTTACCATAAGTAGGGCATAAAACTTACTTTTCTCAATCATTTCTGGTTTTTTAGTACTTTTTTTCATCTTCAATCCCTTTCTATAAGCATTATAGCACATATTTATTTATTTTTTAAGTCTAATATCTTTATTTTCTATCTTTTTCATGTCTTGTTTTGACATGTAATGCCCGAAGTCCTTGCAATCATAAATTTTATATGTATAATAACTACTCGAACGTGCAGGAAATGGCGTTACCTTCTTAATTTTTTCTAGGGGTTTTGGTGCACCAAGATTTTTCACTAGATGAAAGGAGGAATGTAAATGAGCAAAAAGAACCTCGAAAGAGTAGTAATTTTGATTATCGTTTTGTTACTCTGGAATAGCTACCCAGAGTATATAAAACGCGCCGTCCAGATTATGATAGAAATCATTATGTGGTTATTCCATATTTTGAAATCTATTATAGCCGGATAGCGCTATCTACTTGTTTAGGTAACGTGAACTTCCTTCACGTTTACCTATTTATAATATAACATTTATTTATATAATTATGCAAGATGTTTAGTGCCTAAAATATTTATTAATATAATAATAGTTAAGAAAAACCACTAAAATGATATTTATTATTTCTGCAATTAAAAGACCATATATACCAATTTCTAAAAAAGATAATATACTTAAAAATAATAATTTAACAATACCAGAAAAAATAGTTATTTTAAGTGTTACTTTAGCTTTACCTATACCTTGCATAAAAGAGGCAAATATACTTTCAAAATAAAACAATATAAAAAATGGAGCAAGAAGTTTTATATAATCAGTACCAAGAGTAGTTTTATATAAAAAGAATAATAGTTCATTTCGAAAAATAAATATACAAAAAGTTGAAATAAGTCCAATAATAAATGTATATACGCATGCTTCTTTTAATCTTTTTTTAACATAATAAGTATTATTATTTTCATTATATTTAGATATTTCAGGAATAAGAGCAAGAGAAATAGCACTTATAAAAAATGATGGTATTGTTAAAGTGGAAATTGCATAAGCATTATATGCACCATATTCAGTTAAAATAAAATAATGGGAATAACCTTTATATAAAAGTATATTAGTTAGAATAATTGGTTCAAAAAAATAACATATATTTCCAATAATTCTACTTGTAACTGTTGGTATAGATAAATTTAAAATATCTTTTATATCACTTTTTGAATATGATAATTTATACATAGTCTTAACATCTTTTTTATTCATACATATAGAAAATACTATTATCGATGCAGTCTCAGTAAAAAGAAATGTTAGTATTAAACCAACAGCTGCATGAACATAAGAAATTTCAATTAATTTAGGTATAACTGTAAGAATTAAAATAAGTCTTATTAATTGTTCTACAGTATTTGAAAGTACATGAGGATAATTTTTTTGTATACCATAAAAGTATCCTTTGAATATACAAGCTATTGAAGAAAATGGTAACGTTAATGCCATAGCAATTAATAAATAATATGTTTTAGGTTCCTTTAAAAGATTATTTGCTATAAATGGACTTACTATAAACATAATTATTATTAATGAAATATTTAATACTAATATTATATTTAAAGCATTATTTAATACTTTTTTATCTTTATTTTGAGCAATTAATTTAGCAATTGTAGTAGGCATAGCAAATGTACCAATAGTTAAAAGTAAAGAATATGTTGGCATTACAATTGTATATAAACTTATAGTTGTATTTCCTACAATTCTTGTAAATATTATTTTTATAATAAGACCCAATACTTTAGTAGAAAGTCCACTTAACATAAGAATAAATGTAGATGTAAAAAATTTATTTTTAAATAATTTCATTATATTAAATTTTATTAAAAAAGTTTAAATTCTTTACAACTATATTTGTTTAGTTAAATTATTTATAATCCCAGTATTTACCTTGTTCGTTTTTTCTCTTATCTAGTAGATTTGAGAAAATTTATCCTCATATTTACGTATCTTACTATTAAAGTATACCATTAATTTTGAAGAAAATCTAGTAGTATATCCCGTAAAATAGGCATTGATTTTTCTCAAATCTACTAGATTTAAGAAAATTAAAGCCCCTATTTATGAAGGTTTGGAGTAGGTTATGAGGTTTAAAGTAAAACAAGCATTAAAAGAGGTTATAATTATGAATACTAATAAAAAAATATTATTAATTATAACTTTTTTATTAATAATGTGTACAGGAATATCTATTTCTTACGCATTTTTTAAGGTTGCTAGTTCTAA